>ERZ773104.452-NODE-452-length-64735-cov-5.304731_pt1 | contig 64735 bp, 59 predicted proteins | sample MGYA00511920_ERZ773104 | MGnify/ENA primary metagenome ERZ773104 (study PRJEB29015, sample SAMEA2737857) | human gut metagenome | biome: human gut; feature: human-associated habitat; material: faeces | place: China | collected 2012 ... | reverse complement strand
GCGCTGGAGGTGGCCATGCGGCAGTGCGATCTTGCATGGGAGGTGCAGGCATACCTGAAAACACACCCCTGCGCAGCAGTGGTTAATCTGGGCTGCGGGCTGGACAATACCGGCCGAGCCTGTGACAACGGCAGCTGCAAAATCTACAATCTGGATTTTCCGGATGTTATAGCTGTACGGAATAAACTGCTTCCAGCCGGGGAACGGGAACAAAATATTCCCTGCGACCTGAAAGATCCTGCATGGTTTGACAGGATCGATGCCACCGGCGGGGCGGTGTTCTTTGCTTCCGGGGTGTTTTATTACTTTTTGACTCAGCAGGTCCGGAAACTGGTGCAGTCCATGGCGGATGCTTTTCCCAGCAGCGTGCTGGTCTTTGATGCAGCCAACCGGACGGCAGTGAAGATGATCGCAAAAACATGGCTCAAGACTGCTAAGATCAAGGATGTAGGGGCATATTTCGCTGTTTCGGATGCGAAAAGAGAGCTTTCCCAATGGGACAGCCGTCTGCAGGTGTCCAGCCGGGGCTATATGCTGGGTTACAGTGACCTGAAAGATCCTTCTGTCAGCGGCTTTTTCCGCTTCCTCGCCAAGGTCGGCGACGGAATGATGAAGATGCAGATTGTGAAGATTGGATTTGAAGGAAAAGATAGGGTAGAATATGAAAAAGTATGACCTGCGTTATATGTGATTGGAGGGACAAAAAGTGAACTATTTCGGAATGCCTTTCGGCATGTGGACTCTGTTGGCAAAATCGTTTCGCACTCAGCTTACCAAAATATTCGGCTACAATGATGAAAGCGCCAGGGACATAACCCACAAGGCAAAAGCAAAATATAAAGAGATCATCTCCGAACTGCCCGAATTTGAAAAAGGTGACCGCTTCAAAATGAATCTTGTCAATTGTGCAATGATCGGGGCGTTCATCCTTTCCATGCCACAGCGCCCGGAGATGGACAGCCTGACGGATTACTACGCAAAATCCATGATGACAGCGCCCATGCAGTGGTTCTGCCGCAAGAGCGGAAAAAGCAAATTCACCGCAAAGGATATTGCCGCTATGAAAGCCACCGCCGCCCTGAAAGCCGCCGACCGCAACCCCTACTCGTGGAACATGGAGTTTTACGAATATCCGGATGGCAGTGGCTACGAGGGACGCTTTACCCAATGCGGCATCTGTGTATTGATGAAAGAGCTGGGGCTGTATGACCTGACTCCTGCCCTGTGCCATCTGGATTATACCATGAGTGAGGCAGGAGGTGTGACGGATTTTGTTCGGCAGTATACCATTGCCTCCGGCGGCCCCTACTGTGACTGTGGGTATAAAAAGAAAAGTTTCTGAAATGACACCTATGTGACCAATGCGAAATGCAGCATTGTGGAACAATTAGGGGGTGTGGTATACTTTAAGCATAACTCTGCAGCCATAAATGAATTGGTCATGGGGAGGCGGCAGAGGAGATCAGGACAGAAGCGAAGAATACAGGCAAAGGAGTCTGAGCAATGGATGGGAAATCAATGGTTGCGACAGAGGAAAAGCATCTTATACCATTGGATAAGGTTAACGGATATGACGTAAGACCCGGGTTTTATGGAATTAACGGAGCAACGGCGCTAAGAGAGGGTGTGAATTTTACGGTGTGCTCTCTGGAAGCAACAGCGGTGGAGCTCCTTTTGTATCATAGAGGAGAAAAGGAACCCTATGCAGTTTTACCTTTTCCGAAGCATTACCGGATCGGTGGTGTCTATTCCATGATCGTTTTTGGACTGGATATTTATGATTTTGAGTATGCTTACCGGGTGGATGGTCCCTATACTCCGGAAAAGGGTCTTATTTATGACAAAACACAGCCACTTCTGGATCCCTATGCAAGAGCAGTTACCGGACAGAGCGTATGGGGAGAACAGCCTAATCAGGATCATGGGTACCGGGCCAGAGTAGTGGTCAATGATTTTGACTGGGGGGATCATGTGGATCCGGTCAGACCGATTCAGGATCTGATTATCTATGAGCTTCATGTCCGGGGATTTACGAAGGATGCCTCTTCCGGGGTTGAACATCCGGGAACCTTTGCGGGGATCCGGGAAAAAATTCCATACCTTAAGGATCTGGGAATCACCGCAGTGGAGCTTATGCCGGTATTTGAGTTTGATGAGACGATGGGAAGGCGTGAGATTAACGGCCGGATGCTTCTGGATTACTGGGGATATAATCCGGTTAGCTTTTTTGCACCGAACACCAGCTATACTGCACAAAAAGAATTTAACCGGGAAGGTGATGAACTGAAGGGGCTGATTCGGGAGCTGAATGCCAATGGCATTGAAGTGATTCTTGATGTGGTTTTTAACCATACTGCAGAAGGAAATGAAAAGGGACCCTTCTTTTCGTTTAAGGGCTTCGATAACCGGGTTTATTACATGCTTACCCCGGAGGGGTTGTATTATAATTTCAGTGGGTGCGGCAACACGCTGAACTGCAATCATCCGGTTGTGCAGCAGATGATTCTGGAATGCTTAAGGTACTGGACGATAGAATACCATGTAGACGGCTTCCGGTTTGATCTGGCCAGTATTCTGGGGCGGAATGAAGATGGTTCGCCCATGAATCAGCCGCCGCTGTTAAAAAATCTGGCAGGAGATCCGGTTCTGCGTAATGTAAAGCTTATCGCAGAGGCATGGGATGCCGGTGGACTTTATCAGGTGGGCAGTTTTCCGGCCTTTACCCGATGGGCAGAGTGGAACGGAAAGTACAGGGACGATATGAGAAGCTTTTTAAAAGGAGATTACTGGTTTGCGGCTGCTGCGGCAAACCGGTTGACCGGATCTATGGATTTGTATACCGGTCAGTATAAGGGCTATGATTCTTCTATTAATTTTATCACCTGTCATGACGGCTTTTCACTTTGGGATCTTTATTCCTATAACGGAAAACACAATGAGGACAATGGCTGGAACAATTCCGACGGGCATGATGATAACCGGAGCTGGAACTGTGGAGAAGAGGGAGAAACATCGGATCCGGAAATACAAAAGCTTCGTCTCAGAATGATGAAAAATGCATGTCTGGCTCTGATGTGCAGCCGGGGAACGCCTATGTTTCTTGCCGGGGATGAATTTGGAGATACCCGTTTTGGAAATAATAATCCCTATTGTCATGATAATGGAATTTCCTGGCTGGACTGGAATCGTCTTAAGACGAACCGGGAGCTTTACCGGTTTTTCAAAAAGATGATCCGGTTTCGAAAGGAGCATCCGGCAATCCGGAGTGACCAGGAACCATCAGAGACCGGGTTTCCGACAGTAAGTGTTCATACGGACAAACCTTTTGAGCATGAAATCAATTCTGATACAAAGGCTCTTGCAGTCTGTTATGCAGGAAAGACCGGTCAGGGAGAGGATCTGGTATATGTGGCACTGAATGTCTATTGGGAGGAGCAGAGGTTCGAATTGCCGAAGCTTCCGGAAGCCTATGAATGGAGATGCTTTGCAGATACGTCACTGGATGGAACAGGAGAAGAAAGCGGGAATGTACCCATCACGGAGTATTGGCTTCATCCAAGAACAGCAGCAGTATTTGTGGGGATCAGGAAGATCTGAGCAGAGTGCCAAGGAATATAAAATTTGGATGAGCAGGAAGGAGTATGATACATGACACTTGAAGAAACGATTCAGAGAATCAATGAATTGTACCATAAATCCCAGAAGGAGGGGCTTTCGGAGGAAGAGAAGCAGGAACAGAAGCAGCTTCGCCAGGTTTATATTGACAGCGTGAAGAACAATCTGCGCGGTCAGCTGGAAAATATGGAAATCGAGCGTCCCGACGGTACGATCGAGAAGGTCACCAAGAAACTCCGGGATAGTAAAGGAGCAAACGAATAATCCGAATGTGAACTATAGAATTAAGTTTTAGAATTAAGTCATACAATTAAGTTATAGGATTAAGCAATAGAATTAAGTTATAGAATCAAGTTATAGGGATTGAACTATAAATTCTATATAAGGGAATGGATAAAATCAGAAAACTCATATTAAAATCCCACAGAAACTTCCTTATTACAGGAAAGATCTGTGGGATTTCTATTGCTTTTGAATTGCTGTGAATTTGTTTATAAAACCTTAAAGGTATCTGTAAGCGTAACCATTCAGTGCAGGTCGAAGCATTTATTGCTGAGACCGTAAGAAAATGATTCAGTAATGCAAAATCGCCATCGGCGAAGCCGATTTGGAATGGATTTTGCATCGTAACTGTGAAGGTACTGAACAGTTACCTGTAAGCAACTTATTTTGCCTGCTCAAGAGCAAGAGTTACGGTTGTGATATCACAAACTTCAGTCGGTCCGTAGTACTGGATTGCACCGGGATACTTGAAGCAGGTATCAACAGACCACTCTTCACGGTGAGCCTCGAAGTACTTGAACGGTGCACCGTCCAGTTCAACAAGAGCTTTCTTGATAACCGGCTTGTCTTCGCCATGTCTTCTTTCGATGTTCATCATCTTGGTGATCGGCATACCACCTGCAACCCATTCACTGGCCGGAGCAGAAAGGTTGGAAACCTTGGATAAGTAGCCGTTGTAACCATACTGGATGAGCATGAATGCATTGTATCCTAAGGAGTAGCAGTAGTCGGAATCAAAGTTGGAAGGGAAAGCACATCTTCCTTCATAACCTAAGAAGTGATGAAGGGCACTGAACTTACCATTGTAGGTTCCGGCTGCTTTTCTTGCTGCTAATTTATCTTTAACAAGAGCGGAGAATAACTTCTCGGATTCGATCAGGGAAACCTGAACATTTCCGTGAGGATCTCTTTCAAGGAATAACTGCTGCTGGATTGCCTGAGGAAGGATTGCGAATACTTCCATGGATTCTTTGGTTAAACCTTTCTCGATGAAAGCATACTTTTCTTCCCAGGTAGGAAGTGCGTTGAAGGCATCGGCCTTGCTTCCGGCAAGAAGCTCGTTGATTTCCTGAATTAATACGGAGAATTCCGGTACGAATTCAACAACACCTTCCGGGATGATTGCAACACCGAAGTTCATTCCCTTAGCAGCTCTTGCAGCTACGGAGTCAGCAATGTAATCAGCGATTGCGGAAAGGGACATCTTCTTTTCTGCAACCTCTTCGGAGATCAGACAGATGTTCGGCTGGGTTTCCAGAGCACACTCTAAGGCAACGTGGGAAGCGGAACGTCCCATAACCTTAACAAAGTGCCAGTACTTCTTAGCGGAGTTTGCATCTCTTTCGATGTTACCGATGATTTCGCTGTAAGTCTTGGTTGCGGTATCGAAACCGAAGGAGCATTCGATATCTTCATTCTTTAAGTCGCCGTCGATGGTCTTCGGGCATCCGATTACCTGAACGCCGGTGTTGTGTGCTGCAAAGTACTCTGCGAGAACAGCAGCGTTTGTATTGGAATCATCACCACCGATGATAACGATAGCGGTAATGCCATGCTTCTTGCAAACCTCAGCAGCAATTGCAAACTGCTCGTTGGTTTCAAGCTTTGTTCTGCCGGATCCGATGATATCAAAGCCACCGGTGTTACGGAACTGGTTGATGTATTCGTCAGTCATAACGATGTAATCATCTTCGATCAGTCCGCTCGGACCACCCTTAAATCCGTAAAGCTCGTTCTCCTTGTTGGTTGCCTTTAATGCATCGTATAAACCGCAGACAACGTTGTGTCCACCGGGAGCCTGTCCGCCGGAAAGGATAACGCCGACGATCTGCTTCTTCATATCTGAAGTGTTCTGACCCTTTTCGAAAGTGATCTCCTTCTTACCATAGGTATTCGGGAAAAGTGCCTTGATCTTCTCCTGATCAGCAACACTCTGTGTTTCCTCGCCTTCCTTTACGCAGATATCTGCAATGCCGTGTCTGAGCATGCCCGGAAGTTTGGGAGCATACTCATATCTGGCTTTCTGTAATGGTGAAATGCTCATGTTACGTCTCTCCTTTATTATTCTTGGTAACTGTTTGACACGATATTCATTGGATCGTGCAAAGTTCCTTTTTTTTGCATACAGTATAATTCTAATATATTTTAGAAATAAAGTAAACCGTTGTGTTGAAAATATTACGAAAGTAAAAGTCCAAAATAAAGAGATCGTATCGTGAAGAAGGCAAGCTGGCACGTTGAAAATGGACATAATAGAAGAAATCAAGAAGAAAAAGTCCAAAATAAAGACAATGTATCGTGAGGAAGGCAAGCTGGCACGTTGAAAATGGACATAATGGAAGAAATCAAGAAGAAAAAGTCCAAAATAAAGTCAGAGTATCGTGAAGAAGGCAAGCCGGCATACGGAAAATGGACATAATGGAAGAAATCAAGAAGAAAAAGTCCAAAATAAAGTCAGTGTATCGTGAAGAAGGCAAGCCGGCATGCAGAAAATGGACATAATGGAAGAAATCAAGAAGAAATAATCCAAAATTAATTATCGGCGATGAACCTCTTAAAAATATATTTCAAATCACCGGTATTTTTATGGTTACCACACAGCCCCCATCATTCCGGATTTCCAGTGTGCCGCCGTGGGCTTTCACAAATTTCTTTGTCATGGAAAGCCCAAGACCATGGCGGTTCTGCAGAAGGTCATCTGAATTTGGAATCACAGCTTCGTCTATTCCGCAGCCGTTGTCCCGGATTTCAATCCACACCTTTTGATCCTGCACAGCTTCGGAAATGCTTATGGTGCAGCCGTCTGGATTATGAACGATACTGTTATTTATAATGTTAAAGAAGGCTCTGCCAAGCAGACTTTCATCACCGGAAACAACTGCATTTTCTGCATGAAGATCCACGTCAATCGTATATGACTCACTGATATTGTTGTAGATGTCACAGACCATTTCGCGGAGCAGCGGACATATGGATACGGGATGCTTCTTTGAGGGCTGCATGTCATATTCCAGAGAAGAAATTAAATTCAGATCCTCAATCAGCTTTTTTATTTTGATGCTCTGCTTCCTGGCTGACGCAGCCTTTTTCCGGCTGCTTTCCGTAAGCTCCGGCGCATGCTCCAGCTCTTCGGCATTACCCAGGATGATGGCAAGCGGAGTCCGGATGTCATGGGAGATCCCGGCAATCCAGTTTACGCGGGCTTTCTCCCTTTCAGAAAGGAGTGCATTTTTGTAGAGCATGGATTTCGAAGTCTGGTTAAGGTTTCGCCGGACGTCACGAAAGATCCCTTTTTCGGGCAGGTTGACTTCCTTTTCGTTCCGCAGATCATTGATTGCCGAAGTTATGGTCTTTAAATTGCCATAAAGCTTCCTGCCAAAGATTAGGCTTAAGAAAAGCGCAATGGCAAGATTGATAAAAAGGATGATCACAAGTCTTTCGGGCAGGGAGTCAAACCATTTCATGGAATAGATCAGCTCATACTTTCCAACCGCATTTTTCGGAATGCCGAGAATGAGAAGTCCATAGCCTTCTGCGCGGACAAAAACCGGATAATCACACAAAAACCAGTGGGTCAGCTTCGCAATGTCCCGGATGGAATAGTGCGTGGGAATATCATCGGGCTGATTTTCAGACCAGAGGATCGTTCCATTGTCATCTAAGAGAATGCACCAGTAGTCATCCGGAATTGTTCCATTGGAAAGCGTATATCCCGTGTCGGTTTCTTTCAGATTCCGAGCAATGTCTTCCAGAATGGATTTGGGAGAATGCTCCTGTAGCAAAAAATCTGTGTCAGAAGCAAGGATTCCAAGCCCCAACGCATTGATGATCAGAAGCAGCGTGGCAATCACAGCGGCTACGAACGAAAAGCTTAAAAAAATTTTTATGGTAGTTTTATTCATTTTCCGATACCCACTTATATCCCAGTCCTTTTACCGTAACAAGATGAACAGGAGCTGACGGATTTTTCTCGATTTTTTCACGCAGTCTGCGGATGTGCACCATCAGTGTGTTCTCATGTCCGTAATATTCCTCGCCCCACGCCGCAAGGCACAGGGCATCGTTGGTAACAATTTTGTTTTTGTTTTCCCATAATTTCCTTATGAGAATCAATTCCTTCGGCGTCAGCGGAGTCTCTTTTCCGTTCCGGATGACCGCAGCCTTTTCAAAATCAACGTATTGATCCCCCACAGAAAATCCGGTTTCTTTATGCACGGTTGCGTATGTCCGGCGAAGCAGCGCTTTTACCCGCAGGATCAGCTCGGAAAGCAGAAACGGCTTTACAATATAATCGTCTGCGCCCAGATCAAAGCCGCGCACTTTATCCTCGGCCTCACCTCTTGCAGTCAGAAAAATGACGGGAGCGTCAGAAGTTTCACGCATGGACTGGTAGAGCATAAAGCCGTTCCCGTCGGGCAGGTTGACATCCAGTAAAAAGAGTGCCAATGGCTGGGATTTTGCAAGTGAAACGGCCTTTGCACAGGTGTCCGCAGTATAAACTTGAAAGAAGCCCGCATCAAACAGGGCGTTCTGTACCATCTGCAAAAGCTCAGGCTCATCGTCCACAATCAGGATTTTCTTGTTCAATAATTCTTTCATAGTAATCACCACAAAGATCGTATCATAGATCCGTCCATGTTGAAACAGGTGAACGCCGGAAATGCAAAAATTAAGGTTGCGTTAAGGTTGATTTAAGTTTGTGGAAAGGCAGGCGTGTTACGATCTGGGTATCTTAAAGAAAAGAGGTTAATCAGTATGAAAGAAATTGTAAAAACAACGGATCTGACGAAACGATATGGTGACCTATGCCCGGTCAATCATCTGGATCTGTCAGTAAAGGAAGGAAAGATTTACGGATTTTTGGGGCCAAATGGGGCAGGAAAGTCTACAACGCTGAAAATGCTGTTAGGCCTTGTGCATCCGACAGCAGGTGAAATTGATCTGTTCGGGCAGCGGTTTACGGAGAAAAGCCGGCTTTCCATTTTGAGAGATATCGGGTCGTTAATCGAATCGCCGTCCTATTACGGACATCTTACGGCAAAGGAAAATTTAAAAATATATACGACGATTCTGGATCTGCCGGATCGTAATATTGATGAGGTCTTGAAGATTGTCCGTCTGGACAGGCAGGGAAACAAGAAAACGTCCCAGTTTTCCCTTGGTATGAAACAAAGGCTGGGTCTTGCCAGCGCTCTTCTTTCTTTTCCGAAGCTCCTTATTCTGGATGAGCCGACGAACGGGCTTGATCCGTCGGGAATACAGGAAATGCGGGAACTTGTTAAGTCGCTTCCACAGCAATACGGCATGACAGTAATCGTATCCAGCCACCTGCTTTCGGAAATCGACCAGCTTGCAGACGACATTGGGATTATTGCAAATGGAAAAATGTGTTATCAGGGAGCACTTTCGAACCTGCACGAAACCGATCGGAATAAGTCCCTGGAGCAGATTTTCCTGGATCTGACCGGAAAGGACAGGAGTTTATGATCAGACTGATAAAATGTGAATATAAGAAAACAAAACGAAAGTATCTCTTTCTCACGGTGTTTGCCGCGCTTGTTTTAATGAGCGTGTGGGCTTTTTACGGGAATATGAGCAGTGATTTTATCAGACGGAACGGATATAGCATGTTTCTCTATCAGTTTCCACTTGTCAATGCGATCTTCTTTCCTTTGCTGTGTACGGTGATTGCATCCCGGCTCTGTGATCTGGAACATAAGGGCGGCAATTTCAAACTCCTCTGTACAATGGAGGACAAAGGAAAAATCTTTGACGCAAAATTACTTTATGGACTGATGATTGTTCTTTCCGGCGTGATCCTGTTCTGGATCGTGACGATAGTATATGGGAAAATGGCAGGTTTCACAGAACAACTTCCACTAAGCAATTATCTGCTCTATCTCCTGTTTACGATTGTTCCGACGGCTGCCATCTATACTTTTCAGCACTCGCTGTCCATGATTTTTAAGAATCAGGCAATTCCGTTTTTTGTTGGAGTAACAGGAGAGTTTGTGGGTCTGTTTTCCATGTTCCTGCCGCAATTCCCGGTTTTGCGGAAAGCTGTATTGTGGGGATATTATGGAGCTTTGCAGTTTGTCGGACTCTTCGGCTGGGATAAGGAGACAAGGTATGATCATGCGTATTTTGCAGTACTTCCTCTTGACTGGCCGGCATTTGCCTTACTGATTGGTCTGATGATTCTGACGTATGTCATTGGAAAATACATTTTTAGCAGGAAGGAGTTTTAAAGATGTTATTTAAATTAATCAAAGCAGAAAGATTGAAATTGAAGCGGTCACCGCTCTGGCTGGCATTTCTGTTTATGCCGGTGATACCGGCACTGCTCGGGACGTTAAATTATATGGCAAATATTGAAATTCTACAAAGTGAATGGTTCAGTCTTTGGACGCAGCATACTTTATTTACGTGCTATTTCTTTTTGCCGATCATGATCGGGATCTATTCCTCTTACATTATGCGGCAGGAGGAAAACAACCGTAACTGGAATAAGGTCTTATCGATGCCGGTGTCCAGGAACCTTGTGTTTATTGCCAAGCTCGTACAAGTCTTTTCTATGATCCTTTTCAGTGAAATATGGATTTGTACCCTGTTTGTGATATCCGGAAAGGTGATTGGTCTGACCGCTGCCATTCCGTGGGTGAAGCTCATGATCTGGTGCCTTTTCGGAACACTTGGCGGCACGGTAATCGCTGCCATACAGCTTATGATTTCCCTTTTTATCAAGAGCTTTGCACTTCCCGTCGGAATCGCACTCGGAGGGGGCTTATCCGGACTGGTATTCCTTGCAAAGCATCTGGGGCATATCTGGCCCTATTCACTTATGGCATACGGAATGAATTCCAATGCACCGCAGGAACTGCTTGAATCGGGATATGTGTGGTTTGTTGTGATCTGCATCGTGTATATCGTCCTGTTTATGACGATCAGCAGTACGATTCTGAGTAAGAGAGATATCTAAGACTAAATCTTAATCTGCACCCACTTTCCCTGTTTGAAGCGTACGGTTGCGAAGATAAACCGTGAAATCTGATCACCGAGGACGCCCATCCAGATTCCGATGATGCCGAAGCCAAGCGTATACCCAAAGAGGTAGGAAACGACGGTACGGATGATGGTGACGCTGATGGTAGAGGCAATCGCGGTGTACAGAGTATCACCGGCACCCCGCAGGCAGCCCATGTAGATGACCTGACAGATCTGGAAGATCACGACAAAGATGATCACATGCATGATGCTCACCCCGATTGCTACAATGTGTTCTTCCCTGAAAAACAGGTGATATAATCCGCTTGCACCAAAGTAGTAGATGCCGACCAGACATACCGCGATAAAGGCTCCGATGAGACGGCAGGTACGTCCGTATTCCTTGGCAAGATCCGGATCACCGGCACCCAGGCTTCGCCCGATCAGCGCAACTGCTGTGGATTGCAGACCGTCCCCGAAGGAGAAGGACAGTGCCATGATATTCATTCCCACCTGATGGGCAGCCATCGCATCGGTTCCCTGGTCGGCGGCCATAATGGCAGTCAGCATGAAGCCGATCCGCATGAGGACCTGTTCGAAGAACACACTGTAGCCAACCTTAATAAGGTTAAAAAAGGCTGCAGCGGTAGGTCTGATTTTATAGCTTATAATATAGGGAATGCTGATAAAATTATCCTTTTTAAAAATAGAAGCAATGCTCATAATGCATGCCACCACCGTTCCGGAAACTGTTGCAAGGGCAGCTCCCTGGATTCCCAGAGCCGGGAAGCCGAAGTGACCGTTAATCAGCAGATAATTCAGAATGATGTTGATGACATTGGAGGTTACGTTGGTACGCATGGTAATTCTGGTATTTCCCGCACCTCTCTGTGCAGAGTTAATTCCCATCTGAATACAGTTAAAAATCATGCCGCCCATGATGATGCGAAAATAAGCAACCGCCCCGTCATGGGTATCGGCGGTCGATCCGCAGAAGTTCATAATCGGGCTGGCAAAGGCAACGAAGCCGATGCTCAGAATGACAGCAGCTACGATAATAAACAGGACCGCCGTGTAGAGGATTTCATTGGCGGAGTCCTGCCGCTGCTCCCCTCGTCTTCTGGCAACCAGTGCGGAAATCGCCACGTTCAGCGCAAAGAACAGCGCAAGTCCCAGCAATTTAGGCTGTGTGGTAAGTCCTACGGCTGCAACGGAACTGGAACCAAGTGAGCTTACCATCAGGGAATCGATGAGCCCCGCAAAAGCCACGAAAAAGGATTCCACAATCGCCGGCCACGCCATGTCGATGGTGGTCTTTAAGGTTTCTTTGTGATAGTTGGATTTGAGTTTTTGAAAGTAATTCGTGATGTTGTTCATAGTAATCGTTCCTTAGCTGTCATTCCTGATTTTATCAAAATGTAGTTGATTTAAAGCAATCATACTATTAGTTTATCACAAAATTGAAAAAGTGAACGCCTACTTTTTCCCTTTGATAAAATCCGGAATGATAATCGGCTTTAAAGGGATGTTGGATTCCAGTGGCTTCGGAGGAAGAAGGGAAGCCGTTGCCGGAGCTTTATCAAGAGGAACGGAATACTTTGGCAGAATAGAAGGATGTTCCTTTGCAGTGGGTGTGGAAAAACCGGTCGCAATCAGAGTAACAGAAATGTCATCCGGATTTTCATCTGTTGAGACGGTTCCCCATATAATGTCAGCATTATTACCAACAATTTCCTGCACATAACTGATTGCAGTGTTCAACTCTACGAGGTTTAATCCTGCACTGCAGTTGATTAATACGTGGGACGCACCTTGCAGGTCGGTTTCTAAAAGAGGAGAGTGGATTGCTTCTTTCATGGCATCCATAATAGCATTACGATCGTTCACATGGCTAATGCCAATGTGCCCCAATCCTTTATGACCGAGAACGGATTTCAGGTCATTGAAATCCAGATTAATTAATCCGCAATTATTGATGATATTAGTAATCGCTTCTATCGTATTTTTTAGTACGGAATCTGCAAGCTCAAAAGCTTCCGCTACCGTCAGATTTTTATCAGTATTTGTAAAAAGCCGGTTGTTTGGAATGACGAAGAGAGTATCGATTTGTTCGGTTAATTTCTCAATTCCGGCTTCTGCAGATTTTTCCTTCTTGCAGCCTTCGAAGGAAAAAGGTTTTGTTACGACGGCAATGGATAAAATGTTCATTTCCTTACATAAGCGGGCTATAACAGGAGTGGCACCGGTACCGGTTCCACCACCCATGCCGGCGGTCAGAATAGCCATGTTGCACCCGCTGAGGATCGATTTAATAGCATCTTCACTTTCTTCAGCGGAAGCACAGCCGATCTCCGGATTGCCGCCGGCACCGAAGCCGCCGGTAAGCTTTGGACCAATTGTCAGAGTTTGTGCTGCCTGGGAATTGTTTAAGACCATTTGATCTGTATTGATTGCTACGTATTCCAGTGAGTCAGAACAAGTATTGCTGTTTACCATACGATTCACTGCATTGTTTCCTCCGCCTCCAATACCGATCACCAGAATCTTTGGATTGATTGTACTTGTGTTTTTGACCTCAATCATAGTAATCTTAATCTCCTTTGAAATGTCATTTTTTTGGATTTTCATAATGCACTCATGCAAAACAATAATTGCATAAATGCAAATTTATAAATAAGTTATACAGGACATCTGATGATGTGTCAATACAAAAATTGCAAAAATGCAAGATTAATATGTTGCGATAATGCGAAAAAAGTTTTATAATGTGCCTGTAATCAGATATGATTTGCAGGGTAGAAGACTTTGCTTAATGGTTGAATATGAGGAATGGGAAGATGGAATTAGGAGAACGAATTAAGAAAAGAAGAAAAGAATTAGGAATCAGCGTGGACTTTGTTGCCAAAGAACTGGGGGTTTCAGTATCTACCGTATATCGTTACGAGGATTCCAGTATTGAAAAGATTCCGGTTCATGTATTTGACAGTCTGTGTCGTATCCTGCAGACAACGCCAACCAGATTAATGGGAAATGAGGTAGATGAAGATACGATATTGCCGGAAAACTTCGGAAGCCCACAGGAAGCGATGGAATTTATCTTGAAATTACCGACCCTCGCAGCCTATGGAGGCTATGATCTGGATAAGTTGGATGATAGGAAAATCATGGAATTTGCCAATGAAATTTTGCAGCAGTTGAAACTGGTTAGTTATAAATATAAGTGATGGGAATAGAAAATGCGGACAAGAGAGGATATTATACGGTACGCACGTGAATTGCGGAGAGAATATCATACGCAAAATCCATATAAACTGGCAGAGCATTTTGGAATCCGGGTGGTGGATGGGTTTCACACAGATGTGTCACGGAAAGCGTTTACTGTTAAAATGGAAGCTTATCCAACCATGATTATGTTGAATGCAGCGTATGATAAAAAGTCCAGAATGGTATTATGTGCACACGAGCTGGGACATGCTTTGCTGCATGAAGAAGGGATGAATCATTTCTCGGTTAACGAAAAGAATGTATTTACCAATACAGAATATGAAGCAAATTTATTTGCGGTAAGTTTGTTATTTGATGATGACCAGTTCAATATGCCGATTACGGAAATGTCGAACTATATTTTAAAGAGTATATTGGATTGGAATATCAGGGAGAAGTAAATATGGGGTATTTGGAGGAAGATCTTGAGAAAATTAAAAGTGAGCATATGGATCAAGCAGCTGAAAAACTCTATCCGGATTCAAAAGATTGCTTTGATAAAAGAACTAGATGCTATGTAAAACATCGTCTAAATCAAGGAGAATTCCGAGATCAATTATTAAAAAGATATGATGAAAAATGTTGTCTTTGTAATATAAACATGGAAGAGTTGTTGGTTGCAAGTCATATTAAACTATGGAGTTTGAATAATTAACGAAGTCCTAAGAATGCCGTATTTATGCGGCTTCCAAGGAAGTGAAAAAGCGATTTGATAACAAAATGATAACACTTGATAACTGAGCATTATTTATGAGTAATGCAAAAGGTTAGCAGGTGAGGTTTCAGCAAAGACTAAAAAAGGTCTTGTTAAGCTAATGAATAGCTTAGCAAGGTCTTTTCTTTTTGCCTTTATGTTAGCCGATGGAAACCATTCAAAGAAGAGTTGCTTAGATCATTTCTGAGCAGGTACTTCTTCAAAGTGCGAGTGTGTTGTCTGTCCCGGAGCTGGATAGTGATATCTCCAGGCATCGTATTCATCCTGGGTGATCTGACCGAATCTGAGAGCCTCGGATTTATCCATCCAATCCATCAGTATGTCATAAAACTGCATGCTGTCAGGGTGATTCCTTAAATCAAGATAAAGCTGAGGCTGTCCGTCTTCTGCCTTTTCAATCTTGAGACCGTAGCGATCTTCAATAGCGAAGAGCGTATGGATAAGCCCGGTGAAAGAGTCGATATCCGGAACCCTCAGGGCATCAGGTTTAACGTCAAAAAGCTCCGCCATAGCCTGCACCAGGTTATCCTTTGGAACACGGTTTTCACTCTCATATTGAGCCATACGGACATCGGCAGATTTTTCATCAAAGCCGATCTGCGTACCTACATATTTCTGTGTCATTCCGCGTTTGCTACGGAAGAAATATATTCGTTCTCCTATTGCCATAATGAGTGCTCCTTTCGATGAGTGTCGGAAATATAACAGATTTCTTTGAAATCTGAACCCCATTCGGAATCCGCCTTTCAGGCTACTTCCTCATGTGGTTTGCCCGTCAAATAAATACAGATAGAGCTGCAAGCACCTCATCTGTATTTGCCTGACAGGCTTATATTAACATATTTGTTTAGAATAATCAAGAACAATTAAACAAAAATGTTTAATAACACGCTTGACTTTAACATATATGTTTAGCATTATGGCCATGAGATTAAACAAATATGTTAAGTGGTAATTGAATGATCGTCTGAGACATGGATATGACTCCGGAAAAGTATGCGAGGACCGAAAGCGAGCGTATGGAGGGAGCGAAAACGGCGCAGTCCAAAACAGTCTATAAGGCTAACGAACCCAGAGGTTACCCGTCAGGAAAGTGTCAAAGGGAAACGGCAAAGGAAGTATCAACAAAAAAGAAACCAAAGAAAGGAAAGAAATGTATGGAAAAATATTTTTAAGAGTTGCAGATGTTATGGAAATCCTCGGTGTTTCTGAAAACTACGCCTACAAGCTGATAAGAAAGCTTAACAAGGAAATGCAGGAAATGGGATTTCAGACGATTCAGGGAAGAATCGATACCAAATTCTTCTATGAACACTTTTATCAAACCAAGGATTACGAAAGGAGGAATGCTTAATGCCTGTATATAAGAATGAAAAGAACGGTACCTGGTATGCAATGATCCGCTACAAGGATTGGACCGGAACAAATAAGCAGAAATGTCAGAGAGGATTTTCAACAAGGAAAGAAGCTATTGAGTGGGAAGCACAGTTTAAGCTTCAGCAGGCAGCTGATATCGATATGACATTGGAAGCTTTCTATGAACTGTACGAGAAGGATGTAAGACCGAGACTTAAGGAAAACACTTGGATGACAAAGCAGGTCATATATGAAAAGAAGATCCTTCCTTATCTCGGAAAGCGCAAGCTTTCGGAAATAACTGCAAAGGGTGTGATCGACTGGCATTCCGAGTTTCTCCGGAAGAAGACGCACTGATCGAAGCAGAGGTTCATCTTTCCGGGCATACCAAGCAGGACTACATCATCAGCCGCTTGATGAACAAAACCATAACAGTCCAGGGAAATCCGAAAGTCTATAAGGCACTTAAGGATGAATTGAAAAAGGTGAATGATGAACTTTCCCGGATTGAAGCAGGTTCGTCGGTGGATCCTGATCTGATTAAGCGTATTGGGCAGACTGTCTGAGTTAAAGAAAGAGACTGCTGAACAGCCAAGAAATCCGGTGGTACCAAAAAACAGAGGGGAACGGAGTTGGAATAGCAGTTTCCCTTGATTGATTGTAACGGGAGCGTAGCACTCTCCCGTTATCATGTCATACAGGGAATATATGGCTTCAGGCTGGATAAAATAAAATTAAAGCGCATAAAGCGCATAAAATAATTTTGAATTTGCGCTTTAGAATTGGAAATAAAGTGCAAATGTGATATTTTATATTTGGAATGAATGAAAAAGAGGTGCGATTATGCGGGAAATAGACCTTATTATAGATGAAAATGAAAGTCAGGTTGTTGAGTGGAAAGAATCATGGCAGGATAAATATCTGGAATGGATTTGCGGATATGCCAACGCGCAAGGTGGGACTCTGTACATTGGTATAGATGATGATGGTAATGTTCTTGGATTAGAAGAAAAGACTGTAAAAAAGTTGTTAGAGGATATTCCGAACAAGATTACGGCAGCCTTTGGAATGACATGTGATGTTAACCTTAAAATAAAGGATAAAAAGAAGTATATTCAAATCGAAGTAAAGAAATCAAAGCTTCCGTTAAATCTGCATGGCAGATATTATTACCGAACCGGAAGTGTAAAAAAGGAGATTACCGGATTTGAACTTACAGAGTTCATCATAAAAAGTACCGGGACATCGTATGATGAAATGATTTCGGATATTCCAAGAGAAAGGCTAACATTTGAATCATTTAGGAAAAGATATTTGAAAGCAACACATCTCCCGTTGGATCTTGATAATGATCTTGTGAGCTTTAAGCTTATGCAAGAAGATGGTCAAATGACGAATGCAGGGATTTTATTTGCAGATCAATGGAATATTCATCACTCAAGGATTTTTTGTACAAGGTGGAATGGTCTTGAAAAAGCTAATTCTACACAGGATGCACTTGATGATGCGGAATACACAGGTGGGCTCATTGAGCTTTATGACAGCACCATGGCCTTTATAAAAAACAATACAAAAAAAGGATGGCGCAAAGACAATGATAAACGCGTAGAGTTGCCTGACTATCCGGAACGAGCATTGGAAGAGGGATTGGTTAATGCTCTTATCCATAGGAGTTATCTTCAGACAGGAGCTCACAGTCAGGTAGATATCTACGATGACAGGATTGTCATCACCAATCCCGGAGGAATGTTTGATGGCTCTGAAGTTCAGTTGCTGGATATAAGACACGTGCCATCAAAGCTGCGAAATCCGATTCTTGCAGATGTTTTTGGAAGAATGAGGCTTATGGAGCGACGCGGTAGTGGATTTAAGAAAATCCTTGATGCCTATGAAGCGGAGGAAAGATATAAGGAAGAGCTAAAGCCGGTATTTTATACGGATGGATATAATTTCTTCCTTACGTTGTGGAATCTAAATTATGCGTATGATAAAGCGCATAATAAAGCGCATAATAAAGCGCAGAAAAGCATGATGTCGGATAGAGAACATCTATTGCTGCTTCTTAAAGAAAATCCTTCATTGACGCAAGCTGAACTGTCTGCGATGATGAATAAATCCAGAAGAGCGGTACAAATGCTAATGAAGGTATTGCTTGACGAAGGAGTGATTGAAAGAATCGGATCAAAGAAGACAGGCTCATGGCTTGTGAAATAATATAAGAAGTAGGTGATTTGGGTGGAAGATTTTACCATAAACGAGATGCAGGAAATGCAAAGGAATTTACAAGAAAAGTACAAGGATAAATGGGAATCTATCGGTCCGGAGACGGGAAAGAATAAACTTCTCTGGATGGTTGGAGAGATTGGAGAAGTCATTGACATCATAAAGAAAAATGGCGGAACAAAAGCTTGCTCTGATGCGAAACTCAGAAATGACTTAGTAGAAGAAATGGCAGATGTTCTTATGTATTACAATGATGTGCTGCTTTGCTATGGTATTTCGGCAGAAGAATTGAAACAGTCATATTCCGAAAAGTATAAAAAGAATATGGAGAGATGGTGACTATGAAAGCGATTTTGACAAGCTCACTTGGTGGGCAAGTAAAAATGGACGGCAAGAGACTTCCGTCTAAACTGCCGGAAACCAACGGATTACTAAAGTCCATTAAGGCTGTTTGGAAAAATGATTCCAAGGTAATGATAATCAGCGGATCGCCTGAATATTATGATAAAAATGACAGTGTATTATTCTGTTTGAAGGGAGCTTTTTCTCTGAGCAATCTCAGTGCTTCGGAAGTATTGATGTGTGATGAACGAAACAAAGAGATCATAGAACGTCTTCCTGAAATGGATGTGATAATCTTGGCTGGAGGGCATGTGCCGACACAAAACAGTTTTATGAAGACCATAGAATTAAAAGAACGTCTACAGGATTGGGATGGGCTTCTTATTGCCTGGAGTGCCGGATCTATGAACTGTGCAGAAATGGTTTATGCAGGTCCGGAACTTCCGGGGGAGGCAATTGATCCGAATTATCAGAGATGGATCAGTGGTCTTGGAATAACAAAAACCAATATTTTTCCTCATTTTGAGGCACTGAGGGATGAAATCCTTGACGGATTGAGACTGATAGAGGATATTACCTATGCCGACAGCATGGGACACGAGATAATTGCTTTGAATAATGGAAGTTTCATTGTTATAGACAATGGAACAGAGATACTTTATGGGGAAGCGTACAGAATCAAGAACGGAGAGCAGAGACAAATCTGCACAGATGATAAATGGATACAGTTATAATTAGTTTTGTTGAAAAGTCAAAAGAAATCCTGCGGGATAATCTTGTGGGCATATACCTCCATGGCTCAGCAGTCATGGGATGTTATAATCCGGCAAAGAGTGACATAGATTTGATCGTAGAGGTGAAGGATTCCATAGACGATAGTGTTAAGAGAGCCTTTATGGATATGGTGGTTGAATTAAACGAAAAGGGACCGGCTAAAGGAATTGAAATGAGCGTTGTAAAAGAAAGTGCTTGTAAGCCATTTGTTTATCCTACTCCCTTTGAACTACATTTTTCTGTTGCACATCTTGATTGGTACGGAAAGAATCCTGATGATTATATTTCGAAAATGAAGGGCGAAGATAAAGACCTTGCTGCACATTTTGCAATCATAAATCATAGGGGCAAGTGTCTATATGGCGCTTCTATCAAAGATATTTTTGCTGACGTACCGGTACAGGATTACATTGACTCTATCTGGAATGATATTGCTGAAGCGGAAGAGGAAATCACAGATAATCCGCTGTATATTATATTGAATCTGGCAAGAGTGCTTGCATATATTAAGGACGGGCTTGTCCTTTCCAAGAAAGAGGGCGGCGAATGGGCATTGAAGAATGTTCATGAAAGATATCATAGTCTGATACAAGATGCTCTGATAGAATATGCAGAGGATAGAAATATTTTTTATGATACGAATCTTGCAAAGGATTATGCTAAATATATGGAGGGAGAAATTGCAAGTGAAAAAGGCAAGTAAAGGCAGTGTGATAACACTCCCGTGATAACAATTTGATAACATTAGCTTATACAGTCCGTGTGATATGGACAGCTGAAACCAAATGGAATCAAATCGTAACAGAAAACCCTAACAAAAATGTTTAAGATAAGGATTAAGTTAGGGAGTGTAAGTAAAAAAATGAAAAACTTGATTCAAACAATGGATTTCTAATGTGTCCTAATCATGATAAATTGTTTGATCAGGGATGGATTACATTTGATGATAGTGGAAAAATGTGTATCTCAAAGAAAATAGGCAGTGACAACAGAAATAGACTATTTCTACAGGAAGACATGAAACTGAAATTGACAAATGGCAACCAAAAATATTTGGAATATCATCGAAAATATATTTTTAAAGATAATGCAAAAGCATAGGGTCTTGAAGCATTTTTGCTTAGAAAAAGGAATTTAACAGGGAGAATATTCATGCAAAATAATAGCATCTATCACGGCAGCAATACTGCCGTAGAAAACCCAAGAATTCTGATTAATGGACATTATAAAGACTTCGGATATGGATTTTATTGTACCAATATAGAAAAGCAGGCTAAACGCTGGGCGCTCGAAACCATACACTATGAAGGGAGTGAGGTACTATGAAGAATAAATATTTCCCAGAGGAGCAAATAGAAGAGAACGACCTTTATTTTGTGTGCTATATGATTGAGCGGGTGGCGAGACATCTCAAGCAGAAAAACCAATATGTGGTCAACGCGATAGGAAAAGAGGAGTTGTACCATCTGTTAAGCTGCGCGAATGTTTTGCACTGTGAGAATCCGTTAAAGGTTGAGGAGGATTGGATCCACGATTATCATTTGGTTTCCGGAGATGTAGATGTTACGGATGTGGATAAAGAACTGGCAACGGTCGTTCCAAGTGCATTACAGATGGGAAAAGTATATCAGAGATTGATTACAATGACGATGCATCCGGATGAAACAGAGGTGGATGGAATTATAAAGGTGTATAATAATCCCATCTGTGATGTGATCGATAATTATAATTGCAGTGCATTTTACGAGCCGTCTTATGTAATTGCAAGAGCATATCAGAATGGTGGATTTTAGCTGCCATGCATATGAGAAAATGATCCAGTGGATCATTTTAGAGTTTAGACAAAAGAAGGAGTATCCATCATGGTTCATTTATTATTAGCAATTATTTATCTGGCATTTATCAGCCTGGGGCTGCCGGATGCACTGTTGGGAGCAGCGTGGCCGTCCATGTATCCGCAGTTTGACGTACCGGTATCCTATGCAGGAATTATTTCGATGATTATAGCGCTGGGTACGGTAGTTTCGAGCCTGCAGAGCGACCGGCTGACCAAAAAGCTTGGAACCGGAAAGGTTACGGCACTCAGTGTCTTAATGACAGCAATGGCATTGTTTGGTTTTGCCACCAGTCATTCCTTTGGGATGCTTTGCCTGTGGGCGATTCCATATGGACTTGGTGCGGGAAGCGTGGATGCTTCCTTAAATAATTATGTAGCGCTTCATTATGAGAGCCGGCACATGAGCTGGCTGCATTGCATGTGGGGTATCGGAGCATCGGCAGGTCCCTATATTATGGGATATGCCCTGACTGCGGGCTGGGGATGGAACTCCGGATACCATATCATCGCTGTTTTGCAGATCGTTCTGACTGCAATTCTGCTCTGCAGTCTGCCTCTTTGGAAGCAAAGACCAGCGGAGGTGCTGCAGGATGGAAAGGTGCAGAATGTAAAAGCTCTTTCCATACGTGAAGTACTGCAGCTTGCCGGAGCAAGGGAAATACTGGTCTGCTTTTTCTGCTATTGTGCCCTGGAGCAGACAACAGGACTGTGGGCGAGCAGTTACCTCACCTTACATAAAGGAGTTTCCGCAGATACAGCAGCTTCCTTTGCAAGTATGTTTTATCTCGGAATTACTGTGGGACGAGCACTAAGTGGATTTCTTACCATGAAGCTCAATGATGTACAGATGATCCGGCTTGGTGAAGTGATTATTGGAATCGGTGTATTAGTGATGCTTCTGCCGTTTGGGCAGAGCTTATCCCTCACAGGCCTCATATTGATCGGACTGGGATGTGCACCGGTGTACCCTTGCGTGATCCATTCGACGCCTGCACACTTTGGTGCCGATAAGTCCCAGGCGATTATCGGAATCCAGATGGCATGTGCCTATGTGGGAACCTGTCTGATGCCGCCGGTATTCGGACTGATTGCCAATCATATTACGGTAGCGTTGCTGCCGGTTTATCTTCTTATCATATTAGTGCTTATGGTGATTATGCACGAGCTTTTGTGTAAGAAAACGGCCTGATCACTTGGAGAGATAGATAAGATTCAGATATATTGCAACTAATCAGTGCCCATCTGTAAAACCCCTTTAAAATTACTATTCTGCATGCATGGCTCTGAATAGTTACAAATATAAAAGTAAGAAATTAAGAGTAAAATCAGGAATAAGAGATCAGGAGGAACAGGTTTATGAAGGTATTAATGATCAACGGAAGTCCCAGAGTGGACGGTAACACAGGCATTGCGCTTAAGGAGATGGAACAGGTATTTTCGCAGGAAGGAATTGAAGTCGAAACGGTACAGGTCGGCAATCAGGCGGTTCGTGGCTGTATGGCCTGCGGTTACTGTGGAAAGAACGGTAAGTGTGTTTTCGATGATGTGGTGAACGAGCTGGCACCGAAGTTTGAAGAGGCAGACGGACTGGTTGTAGCAAGTCCGGTATATTATGCATCGGCCAATGCAACTCTCATAGCAGTTCTTGACCGGCTGTTCTACAGTACTCATTTTGATAAAACCATGAAGGTTGGGGCGAGTGTGGCATGCGCCAGAAGAGGCGGCTGCTCGGCTACATTTGATGAGCTGAACAAATATTTCACAATTTCCAATATGCCGGTTGCACCGAGCCAGTACTGGAACTCCATTCATGGAAGAGAAAAGGGCGAGGCAGTTTGGGATGAAGAAGGAAAGCAGACCATGAGAGTATTGGCAAGAAACATGAGCTTTCTGATGAAGAGCATCGCACTTGGCAGGGAGCAATTTGGCCTTCCGGAAAAGGAAGAACGGGTTTTTACTCATTTTATCCGGTAAAGTGGGCTTCCTTATAATATCTAATAGCTACTCACAATTTCTGAAACAGAAACAAAACCGGTCAATGAAATATGAATGATTTTGAAATACGAACGAATCAGCCAATTAAATATCAGATCTGTGGAAACCTACGTGCATCAGACGGCTTCCTGCATCATAAAAGAAGTATGGAACTGCACGTTCTGATTGTGGTATTAAAGGGAACGATGTACCTGCGTGTGGGTGGAGAAAATGTGATTGTCCGATCTGGTCAATATATCCTGTTACGTGCCGGAGAAGAGCATGAGGGATGGAAAATGTCCGAAGGAGAGCTGTCTTATTTCTGGGTGCATTTTTCGGAGCAGGCTGCAGAGGGAGTGGAGAATCCGGGGAATTATTATCACTTCCCGATGCTTGGAACGCTTCCTGCTACGCAGCGTGTGACTACACTGTTCCGGCAGCTTCTCGACCTGTCACGGACCTGGCAGGAGGAGCAGGGACAGATGCTCGACTATTGCTGCAGCACTCTTTTGATGGAGCTTACCCTGGAAATGAGCAGAGAAAGTCATAAGGGAGAAGCCATGGAACCGGAAGAACAGATCGAATCGGCGAAACCACAGGTACAGCAGGCAATCCGGGAGGCAATGGATTACATTACCATGAACTGCCATAAGCAGATGGACCCGGCCATGGTGGCACAGCATCTGCACTATAATCCGGATTATTTTGCTTCACTGTTCCGGAAGCAGACCGGCGTGACGATCACGCAGTTCCTCAATAAGATGCGGATCGAGCTTGCCAAGCGTCTTCTGGTCAATGAAAACATAAGCATTAAAGAAGCCGCATATTCCAGCGGCTTCCAGGATGAAAAATATTTTATGCGGATTTTTAAACGTCATGAGGGAATGACGCCCCTCGCTTATAAGACGGCGTTTCAAAAATCATTTATCAATCATTAGATGACAGATTCCATTACAGATCCGAAGGCTTCTTTAAAGAGAAGTATACGGTATAGGTTTCCTCATCGATTTCATAGAGCGGTCGGAAGGTAAAGTTTTCCGGCTGCTTTTTCGTGAGATAAGTACTCTGCTTCCAGGGAAAGACACTGTACATATGCTCGGACTGTGCGTAAAGCGCATCCTCCGGGGTTTCGCCATTGGTATAAAGTCCGTGATCCTTTTCGCACATACCGGCAAGAACAACAGGTCCTTCCATGATTGCGGATTTCTCCGGTTGATCCGGTAATGACACATAGGAAAGAGCAGGCGCAAGGAATAAATCAATGGTGTCATTTTTCCATGTTTTCTGGATTTTCAGGCAGCCATCTTCTATCACAGGATTGGTGAGCGCTTCGCCGTTTACACTGACAACCGGTGCACCCTTAACCCATGCGGGAACACGCAGGCAGAGGGTGAATACGGTAGGCGCAGAAGCCTTTATCTTGAACTGTAACTGCCATCTGGAGCTCTGGCCCTGATCCTTTTCATCAAAGAATGCCTGGTCGTTGTAATACTTCATATTGGTATCCTGGGAAATCTCAATAAGCTGCCCATGGCAGTTCCATTTTGCGATGGAAGGAATGTACTGGCTTATCAGAAGCTCGTTCTGTTCAGGATTCTCATAGTAAATGAGGTCCGGATACAGGGTCTGTGCCTGTACCATGGTCCCATGACAGCACCAGAAGTCGTGGCGTTTGGTTCCCCATTTCTTATGACCGCCTGCACTCAAAGGCAGGAAGTAGGTCGGCATACCGGTCTGTGCATTCTGCTGTGCAAGGAAGCCGTTGTAAAGGGCGCGTTCAATGTAGTCCCCGTACTGACTGTCACCGGTCCAGCGGTACAGATAGGTAGCCAGACGTACCATATTATATACGGTACAGAATTCCTGATCGCGGTCGTTTAAGTACTGGCCGGAAAGGAAAGGCGGTACCCAGAATTCTCCGGAGTTGGCACTTCCGGTGCAGAAATAGCCGCGGTCGGTAACCGCACATTTCCAGAAAAGCTCTGCGATGGTCTTATACTTCTCATCACCGGTTACTTCATACATTCTGGCAGCACCATGTGCCCACGGGATGCTGGCGTTGGTGTGGCAGTTGGTTAAAGCATCCTTTCCCTCTGACAGCTTATGGAAAAGACTCGGGTTGCTGTAACGGGAAGCCAGTGTTTCATAAACCGGATCCTTTGTGGTTTCAAAAAGCTGTGCCCACATTTCCAGCATACCGGATTCCTCACCGCTGTAGACAGCGTGCGGGTTGGTGGACTGTACCTTTTCGGTCCAGCGGATATACCAGTCAGCCAGATGACGGACAATGGTAAGAGCCTGTTCATTACCGGCGTAGAGATAAGCATGGGTAAGTCCCATGATTAATTTATGCATGACATACTGGGGAGACCATATATGGAGCTCCTTTTCCAGACGGGTAAAGTACTTCTCCGGAAAAGGTCCGATCCATTCTCCACCGTTTAATTCCTGACATCTGGCAAGCTCGCTGATGATTTCATCAAGCTTTGCCTTTAAAGCGGCATCATTTTCGGATGCAATTAATGAAGAAGCTGCAGAAAGCCAGTGACCTAAGAAATGGCCGCGGAGCTGACAGGTAGGAGCCTCCCATCCCCAGTGAAGCTTTGCAGTTTCCGGTCTTTCGAGAACCTGAAGATCCGGCATAACGATTCCTGCCTCCAGATAGTAGTTCTGTAATAATTCCTGTGTACCCAGTTCCAGAAGATAGTTACGGTTTACAAGCATTCTTTCACGGAATAAACCGGGAAGCATAGTGACATTTTTCTTCTCAAGATGCTGAAGCATAATAAGCTCCTCCTTCACATATGTTGAATAGTTACAATTGTTTTTTAATAAAAGTATAAGAAATGAATCCCTGTTTGTCGGTAGACAAAATCCGAGATTTGGTAGATAATAGAGACAATAGTACGGAGGAGAGAAGTTATGAAGTGTCAAAGATGCGGAGCAGAACTTTTAGATACAGATACCTTTTGTGTGAAATGCGGACAGAAGGTTGGAGAACCGGCAAGATGTCCGGTTTGTGGCGAGATTTTGAGAGAAGGAACGAAATTCTGCCACAAATGCGGAGCTGCGGTTAATAATGAATATACCGAGCCTCACGATGAGGAGATTCCGGTTACTCCACAGAAGACGATTGATATTCCATTTGATGTGATTGAGAAAAGCATTATTATGGAAGCAGAGCAGGCTGTGGTGAAGCGGGATTTCAGTGAGGCAGAAGCAAGGCTGGAACGGGAAAGACGGGGAGAAAAGCCGGAATATCCGGAGGAAGAGAATCCGGAGACAGCAAGGAACCCCGAAAGGAAGGAAGAAAAAACTCTGGAAGGGAATGAAGTGGAAGGGAAAGAACCGGAAGAAATTCCGGCACCCGTTATAAGGGAGCGCCCTTCCCTGGTAGTGGAAGCCGTGCGGGAAGGACGGATTTATGAGCAGTCACAGGAAGATGCTGACAGCGGGGAAGAACCGGCAGAGCAGAAGAGAACAGACCGTCAGAAAGTATCCCGTAGAAGAAATGCGCCATCCTGTAATTATGGTCATGAAGAAGATCGCTATGAGGATACCGGTTACGAAGATACGGATTATGACGGGGACGGTTACGATGATGACAACCTAAACGATGAGGAAGCTTCCGGTGGATTTGATCTGACCAGGGTAACGATGATCCTTGGAATTGTTGTACTGATCGTGATTGTGATTGGTGGTGGAATCATTCTTAAGAAGAAGCTGCATTTTGATTTCGGTAATATAGGAGATACAACGGTTTCTGAGCCAACCCGGGAAAGCAATGGAAATGCCGGAGAGAATACAGGAGAAAATACTCCGGGGAAAGTTGCAGGAAAGCTTCAGATTATTAAGAATGTCAATATGAGAAACCAGCCAAGTACAGAGAATTCCAGTATTCTTGGTGTGGCGAAGACAGGTGAGGTTTATGAGTATTATGAGCTTGTCGGAGATTCGTGGTATCATATCCGTTTAAGTGATGGAAGTGAGGCATATGTTTATAAGGAATATGTGGATGTATTGAATTAAAATTATTTACCTATTGACAAGGTGGGTAAAAGGAAGTATACTGCAAACAATCAGTGAGAATGCTTATCTTTTGACATCAGTCAGAAAAGGGAGGAATTGAAATGGCTAAGATTTATACATCCGCAGATCAGTTGATCGGAAGAACACCATTACTTGAGTTAACACATCTGGAACAGGAATATGGATTAAAGGCAAAGCTTTATGCGAAGCTGGAGTACTTTAATCCGGCAGGCTCCGTTAAGGATCGTGTAGCGAAGATGATGCTGGACGATGCGGAGAAGGAAGGAAAGTTAACGAAGGATTCTGTAATTATCGAGCCGACTTCCGGAAATACCGGTATTGGTCTTGCATCTGTAGCAGCAGCAAGAGGCTACCGTATTATTATTGTTATGCCGGATACGATGTCTGTGGAGCGCAGACAGTTAATGAAGGCGTATGGTGCAGAGCTGGTATTGTCTGAGGGTGCGAAGGGAATGAAGGGTGCAATTGCGAAGGCAAACGAGCTTGCAGAAGAGATCCCGAACAGCTTTATTCCCGGGCAGTTTGTGAATCCGTCCAATCCGAAAGCGCATTATGAGACAACCGGACCGGAAATCTGGGAGGATACCGAAGGCAAGGTGGATTACTTTGTAGCAGGCGTCGGCACAGGTGGCACGGTAACAGGTGTTGGTAAATATTTAAAGGAAAAGAATCCTGCTGTGAAGGTTGTTGCAGTAGAGCCGGCAACAAGTGCCGTATTATCTACCGGTGTGGCAGGAGCTCATAAGATTCAGGGTATCGGTGCCGGATTTGTACCGGAAATCCTGGATACTACAATTTATGATGAAATCATCCCTGTTGCAAACGAGGATGCGTTTGCACTTGGTAAGAAGATCGGAACAAGTGAAGGTGTACTGGTGGGTATTTCTTCCGGAGCAGCAGTGTGGGCAGCATTGGAAGTGGCAAAGCGCCCGGAGAATGAAGGCAGGAATATTGTTGTTCTGCTTCCGGATACAGGAGACCGGTATCTTTCTACTCCTTTATTTGCAGAATAATTGTGAGAAGGATGGGTGATATTTTATGCTGATCTCCACGCGAGGAAGGTATGCACTCCGGGTTTTAGTAGATCTGGCAGAGCAGAATACCAGTGAATATATTCCCTTAAAGGAAATTGCAGTAAGACAACATATATCACAGAAATACAGTGAGAGCATCATGACTCTGCTTTCGAAAGCAGGAATGGTGGAAGGAATCCATGGCAAAGGAGGCGGCTACCGTTTAAGCAGGGAGCCTGCGGACTACAAAATCGGAGATGTCCTGCGGCTTACAGAGGGGACGCTTGCCCCGGTATCCTGTCTGGAATGTGGTTCTGATCCCTGTGAACGTGCAGATGAATGCCGGACACTTCCCATGTGGATTAAGCTCGATGAGATGATTAATGATTATCTCGATGATATTTCGGTAGCAGACCTGATGAAGCAGGATAGTAAGGAATTCGTTAAATCAGAATAGAAATCAAAAGTGACAGCGGTATTGTAACGGAAAGAGGGGTTAAAATCACCTTTTTCTATACAATATCGCTGTTTTAGGGTAAGATATGATGAGTACAAAAGAAAAATAAGAGACTGCGAATCCTAAACAAAGGAGGATGATATGCTGCGGGAGATTGATCTTTCAGAAATTTCAGATGGAAAATTATATACGGCCAATGACATGGTGCGGATCGAGTGTCAGGAATGTAAGGGGTGTTCAGCCTGCTGTCACGATATGGGGGAGTCCATTATTCTGGATCCTTATGATCTGTATCAGTTGGAAAAAGGCTTACATACGTCGTTTGCGGAACTCATGCAGGGAAAGATCGAGCTTCATGTGGTAGATGGAATCATCCAACCGAATCTCAAAATGCAGGAAGGTTCTCTGCAATGCGGATTCTTAAATCCGGAAGGACGTTGCAGCATCCATGAGTTTCGTCCGGGATTCTGCCGACTGTTTCCATTGGGAAGAATCTATGAGGATGGGGATTTCAAATATTTCTGGCAGATTCATGAGTGTGCTTATCCAAACCGCTCCAAGGTGAAAATTAAAAAGTGGCTCGGTATTCCGGAGCTGTCGGTTTATGAAAATTATATCCGGAGCTGGCATAATTTTCTGAAAGAAGTACAGGAGATCATTACCCATACGGAGAATGAAGAAATTGTCCGGAATTTGAATATGCTGGTATTAAATGAATTTTATGTAAACCAATATGAGACGGAACATGCATCTTTCTATAAGCAGTTTGAAGAGCGGATTTCTGCAGTTTCAGAGAAAATCAGAATGTATCATTAGAAAAACGTCGAGAAAATGAATTTATTGTCGAATGAAATGCAGGATTTTATGCAAATGGTAACAGTTCAGCCATGGACATTCATAAGCTGCCGGATTGTACAGATTGGCTAACAAATATATGTGCTTTCCGGCAACTTATTTCATGTCGGGCGTCCGCCCTATAGAAATGATTGTATAAGCTGCCCTTAGTGAGCAAGCTCCCACGGTCATCTTGCACAATCATTTCTGCATGGCTGAACTGTTACTGCAAATGACTTTTTCGGGTATCATTTATTGACAAAACGGGCATTCTAGCTTATTATTATGATGTATATGGCGTTGACGAAGACGAGTATCTTGGATTATCGCTTAAAGAGAGCCGGGATGGTGAGAAGCCGGCAGAATGAATCTGAGAGAATAACAACTTCCGAGCCGTAATTTCATTGGTGAAAGTGACTGCATGGCAGTAAATCAGGTGGCACCGCGGATAAGTATATTCGTCCTGAATTGATTGTGAAATCAATTCAGGATTTTTTCATGTAGAGCACTTAGAGAAGACGAGCCAGAGGCGAAGTGTGAGGTTAGTGAGAACGGTACCCGGACACTTAATGAGAACGAGCGAAGCGAAGTACGAATTTAGTGAAACGGGTAGATGTAAATTAAGAAATAAACCAGAAGAAGGAGAAAAGAGATGGAATTATCAACGTTGTATCGTGAATGTACCTTAAACCAGGTATCTGAAAATGACATTGGCAAAGAACGCAGGGTAGCCGGCTGGGTAGAGAATATCCGTGACCACGGCGGCGTATCCTTTGTGGACTTAAGAGACATGTATGGCGTATTACAGATCGTTATGCGTGACACCTCCCTGTTAAAGGGAATCAACAAAGAGGACTGTATCAGCGTCCTTGGCAAAATCGAAAAGCGTGACGAGGAAACCTACAACCCGAAGATCCCGACGGGAACCATCGAACTGGAAGCGCACAGCGTTGAGATTCTTGGTAAGGTATATCGTCCCCTTCCGTTTGAAATCGCGACCTCCAAGGAAATCCGTGAGGATCTGCGTCTGAAATACCGTTTCCTTGATCTGAGAAATCCGAAGGTCATGAGCAACATGATTTTCCGTTCCAATGTCATTGCTTTTCTTCGTCAGAAGATGACCGAGCTTGGCTTCATGGAAGTACAGACCCCGATTCTGTGTGCATCTTCTCCAGAGGGCGCAAGAGACTATATCGTTCCGTCCAGACATTACAAGGGTAAGTTCTACGCACTTCCACAGGCACCCCAGCAGTATAAGCAGCTTCTGATGGTATCCGGCGTAGATAAATATTTCCAGATTGCACCCTGTTTTCGAGATGAGGATGCAAGAGCAGACCGTTCTCCCGGTGAGTTCTATCAGCTCGACTTTGAAATGAGCTTCGCAACACAGGAGGATGTGTTCAAGGTTGGTGAAGAAGTGCTGACCGCCACATTTGAGAAGTTTGCACCGGAAGGCTATGAAGTGACGAAGGCTCCTTACCCGATTATCAGCTATAAGCAGGCCATGTTAGAGTTTGGTTCCGATAAGCCGGATTTGAGAAATCCGCTTCGTATTATTGATTTATCAGAGTTCTTTAATAAATGTACCTTTAAGCCGTTTCAGAATAAGACCGTCCGTGCCATTAAGATCGAAGGACATCAGTCCAAGGGCTTCCATGAGAAGATGCTTAAGTTTGCAACTGAAATTGGAATGGGCGGACTTGGTTATCTGGAGGTTCAGGAAGATCTTTCCTACAAGGGACCGATCGACAAGTTTATACCGGACGATCTGAAGGCAGAATTAAGAGAGCTTGCAGGACTTAAGGCGAACGATACCATCTTCTTTATCGCAGATAAGGAAGCACGTGCAGCATCCTTTGCCGGACAGATCAGGAATGAGCTTGGTGCGCGCCTTGACTTGCTTGAGAAGAAGGCATACCGCTTCTGTTATATTAACGACTTTCCGATGTTCGAGCTGGATGAGGAAACAAAGAAGATTGGCTTTACCCATAACCCGTTCTCTATGCCGCAGGGCGGCCTGGAAGCACTGAATACCATGGATCCGCTGGATATTCTGGCTTACCAGTATGATATTGTATGTAATGGTGTGGAATTATCCTCAGGGGCTGTCCGTAACCACAGCATTGACATCATGGTTAAGGCCTTTGAAATTGCAGGATATGATGAAGAAGTCCTCAAAGAGAAGTTCGGTGCCTTATACAATGCGTTCCAGTTCGGAGCCCCCCCGCATGCAGGAATGGCTCCCGGTGTGGATCGTATGATCATGCTTCTTAAAAATGAAGACAGCATTCGTGAGATCATCCCGTTCCCGATGAGCGGAACTGCACAGGATCTGATGTGCGGAGCACCGAATGAAGTAACCGAGCAGCAGCTTCGTGAGGTTCATATCAAGGTACGTCAGTAAAGGTGTGTGAACAGTAATCGGTTGTCACCGGTATGAAAAGATAAGCAGCAATTCCTATTGCGAAGTAACTGCAGGAGGAATACAATAACGAATGATTGAAAGAGGGGAGTTTGCAGAAGCGGATTTCCCTCTTGATGTCACATGGGAAACGTGATATTTCTTCTTTATAAGAAATTCCGCCGGAATTTCTTATAGAGCAAAAAGCTCCGCAGGGATGCGCAGCTCGCGGAGAAGAAATCAGTTGCTTTGCAACACCGCTCGCACGCAAAGAGTTCGCAGGCGAACTCCTTATTTATAAATCGTATAGATTTTGGAGGAATGGAATTATAATGAATCATCGGGAAGGAAAGAAAACCTTTATTGTCGGTGGTGGTGATATTGGACAGAATCTGGCAAAGCAGCTCGCCCATGCCGGACATCAGGTGACACTGATTGACCAGTCTGAGGATGTGGTGGACACCCTGGGAAACAGCATTGATGCCATCTGCTTTCAGGGAAATGGAGCTTCTTATGCAACGCTGCAGGATCTGAATGCGGGATCTGCTGATTTATTTATCGGAGTTACACAATCCGATGAACTGAATATTTTGAGCTGCTTTACGGCACATATGCTGGGAGCCAAGCACACGATTGCGCGAATCCGTGATACGGATTATGCAAGCCAGAATCATTTTTATAAGGATAAGCTGGGAATTTCCATGGTTATTAATCCGGAGCTGGCAACGGCAATGGAGATTTCACGTACGCTTCGTTTCCCGGTAGCAACCCGTGTGGAAACATTTGCGGGCGGCCGTGCCGAGCTTGTAGAGATGACGGTTAAGGAAGAGTGGCCGCTTGTGGATAAGACCCTTATGGAAATCAACCGGAATCTGGGAATTGATCTTCTGTTCTGTGCAATTGTGCGGAACGGACAGGCCTTTGTACCGAAAGGAGATACGAAGATCCAGGCAGGCGATGTGATTTATTTAACCGGTGCTGCCGAGAAGTTCCGGTCCTCATTCCGGAAGCTTCATTTGTTTAAAAAGCCGCTGCAATCTGTGATTATAGCCGGAGGAGGAAGAGTTTCCCATTATCTTACGGGAATCCTGCTGAAACAGGGGCTTAAGGTGACAGTTGTAGACCCCAGACCACATGTGGCAGAGCGTCTTGCAAGAGAGTGTCCGGGAGCGGCTGTGATGCAGGATGATGTGATGCGGTATTTCGACTCCATGTCGGAAACAGACTTTGCACATACTGATGCGTTTATTGCAATTACGTCTAATGATGAATATAATCTGGTGGCTTCCATGTATGCGGAATCCCAGGGAATTTCCAAGGTAGTAACCCGTATCAATGCGAAGTCCCGCCTGAAGGTATTGCCAAAGACAAGCAAGATCTGCACGGTATCCAGAAATGATGTCGCAGCAGACAGGATCTTTGCATACAGCCGTTCTTTAATGAATGCCTCCGGTGATGATAAGGTAGAATCCCTGTATCGTCTGATGGATGGAATGATTGAATTCATTGAACTGAACATTGATGAGAAAGATAAGAATCTGAACATTCCGTTGAAAAATCTGAAACTGAAAAGAAACGTTCTCGTAGCATTTATCATCCGTGATACACAGACGATTATTCCACGTGGTGATGATGAAATTCACGATGGTGATACCGTTCTGATCGGTTCCATTAACCATCATATTGCAGAGCTTAAGGATATCTTTGCAGATTAAGCAAAAATCCGGATCTGTTTGGAGGTTCTTATGAATACTGGAAAAATTATGAATATTATTGGAAGGATTCTTTTTGTAGAAGTCCTTCTGATGCTGCCATCACTGTTTGTTTCCCTGATTTACCGGGATGGTGATACGAAAGCATTCGTTTATACCATGATTCCGGCTGCGATGGTTTCAGTTCTCCTGATGCTGGTCCGTCAGCAGCAGAAGCGGATGAGCAGCAGGGATGGTTATTTCATTGTAGCAATGGCATGGATCATCATTTCCATTGTAGGTGCATTTCCCTTATATCTGGCAGGCGGCTTTGCTTCCTATTGGGGGGCATTGTTTGAAATTGTGTCCGGTTTTACAACGACAGGAGCATCGGTTCTTGCAGAACCCGGTACACTGGGACACGGAGTGGCATTCTGGAGGTGCTTTACCCATTGGGTTGGCGGTATGGGAGTGCTTGTCTTTGTATTGATGGTCATTCCGATGGAGAACGACAATTCCATGCATCTGGTACGTGCAGAAGTGCCGGGGCCGACAGCCGGTAAGCTGGTGCCGCGTATGCGGACAACATCCATGATTCTTTATGGAATTTATGCAGCAATGACATTGATTTTAGTTGTAATTTTGAAATGCCTTGGTATGAAGGTGTTTGATGCTTTCTGTATTGGATTTGCAACGGCAGGTACCGGTGGCTTTGCACTGAACAGTGCCGGAATTGCCGGATATGGAAGCCCGGCGATTGAAATTGTGCTTGGGATTTTCATGATTCTGTTTGGGATCAATTTCAATACCTATTTTTTATTGTTGTTACGGAAGTTCAAGGAAGCACTTACTTCGGAAGAGACTGCGGTTTATTTTGGTGTCATTGGAGTGTCGGTTGTTGCCATTTCCATCAATATCCTATCCTGCTTCTCTAATACAGGGGAAGCGGTACGGTGTGCTTTTTTTCAGGTGGCAAGTATCATTACCACGACAGGATTTGCAACGGTAGATTTCAATCTTTGGCCGGAGTTTTCCAAGCACCTGATTGTGCTGCTTATGGTTATTGGTGCATGTGCAGGATCAACCGGTGGCGGTCTGAAGATTTCCCGCGTGATCATTCTGTTTAAGTCATTTATTGCTGAGATCAAGCAGATTCTGAACCCGAAGGAAGTTGTCAGTATCCGTCTGAATGGGAAGAATGTAGATAAGAAAACCCTGAATTCCACGAGAATTTATTTGGGGGCTTATGTGATTCTGATTTGTATTTTTACCTTGATTATTTCACTGGACGGGTTGGATCTGACCACGAATCTGACCGCGGTATTGTCGTGCTTTAATAACATCGGACCGGGACTGAATCTGGTAGGACCGATGGAGAACTTTGGGTTATATTCCGACTGGGTGAAGGTCGTACTTTCCCTGGCAATGCTGACAGGACGTCTCGAGATTTTCCCGATGTTCCTGCTTTTTGCCAAGTCGGCACATGACCGCTAAAGACAGAGTGTTTCAATTACAAAAGAGTAAGCGTAAGAAAACCTCAGCGTATGTGAGCTGCTTTTTTAAAGAAAGCATCGTCATCAGCGCTGAGGTTTTTTGCTCCTGAATTCTGTTCTGACCGTCCTGGCAGTAAGCGTATCATCCGGCACGGGACGGCAACTGTCATACAACCTGATTTTATCAGATGCGTGGCAGCATATGCTCTACCAGTCTGGCAGAATGAAGGGCAGCTGCCTTTTCGAAGACAGGGTAATCTATTTGGGCGCTGTCATCGGCTTTGTCTGAAATCGCACGGATAATGACAAAGGGGATCTCATTTAAGAAAGCACCCTGGGCAATGGAAGCTCCCTCCATTTCAGTGCAGTCTCCATGGAATTCCTGAATCAGATGTTCCTTTACTGCTTTACTGGAAATGAACTGGTCACCGCTTAACACACGTCCGGTAGAGGCATGAATGTCCGGATTGACCTCTTCACAAGCAGCAACAGCAAGCTCTGCAAGGCGGGCATCTGCAACAAATTCACGGCAGCCAAGCTGTGGTACTTCCCCTGGCTGATAGCCGAAGAGGGTAGCATCTACATCATGGTGAAGCGCATCAGTGGATACCAGAATGTCTCCGATATTGAGCTTTGCATTCAGGGAACCCGCAACACCGGTGTTGATGACAGCAGTCACATGAAAGAGATCAGCCAGAATCTGAACGCAGAGGGCAGCATTTACCTTGCCGATACCGCTGCGGACAATAACAACGTCTGCGCCGTTTAAGGTTCCTTCGTAGAACTCCATGTTTGCTTTCTTTGTAATGTTCGCGGCAGACATATGTTCCTTGAGGGTTTCCACCTCTAATTCCATAGCACCGATAATTCCTATTTTCTTCATGAGTTTAAACCTTTCTTATTCCGGATAAACAAGCCGATGCTCATCAATGGAGTACAGTACCTGATCCAGATAGCGTTTAGCAAGGTAATTTGCCATACCGAGATTCATATCCAGATAATTACCACAGTCCTTCGGAGAAGCACCGGGTACCTCTCCGTCAAAATCACGGATATATTCAAACATCTCGATCATCAGGGGAACGATATCCCTGGAACTCAAGTCGCCTGCCAGCAGCAGATAGAATCCGGTGCGGCATCCCATGGGACCAAAGTAGACGGTTTTATCCTTGTAAACCGGATGGTTGCGAAGGAACGTTGCACCCAGATGTTCAATGGTGTGTACCTCCGCAGTATTCATCACAGGTTCCTCATTCGGACTGGTCATCCGGAGATCGAAGGTTGTAATTACTTCGACACCGATGTGATCCTTACGGGAGACATAGACCCCGGGCTGTAATTTAATATGGTCAATGGTAAAACTCGCAATTTTTTCCATAATGAAACCCTCACTGATTAGTAAACCATAGCCTTTTCTTCACCATTCAGAACACGCAATGCACCCTGGGTAAGAGCAAGAAGTTCGTCTTCGCCAGGATATACGGTAATCGGAGCGATGAAGCCGATTCTTTCTTTCAGGCCATCGGTAACACTCTTGTTGTATGCGATACCGCCGGTCATAATGATCTGGTCTACCTTACCGTTCAGTACAGCTGCCATGGAACCGATATCCTTGGCAACCTGCATGATGAATGCTTCACGTACTTCCTTTGCATGGTCATCACCGTCATTTACCATCTTTTCCACGTTACGCATATCGTTGGTTCCAAGATATGCATTGAAGCCGCCGTTACCAACGATCTTCTTATATACTTCCTTTTCGGTATACTTACCGGAGAAACACATCTTGATTAAAGCTCCGGAAGGTACGGCACCGGCTCTTTCAGGAGAGAAAGCACCATCACCGTCTAATGCGTTGAAGACATCAACAACACGTCCGTTTTCATGTGCACCTACGGAAACACCGCCGCCCATATGAACAACGATCAGACGAAGGGAATCATACGCTGCATGATTTTCTTTGGCATAACGCTTAGCAACCGCCTTCTGGTTCAGAGCATGGAATACACTGGTACGAGGAAGCTCAGGAACACCGGAATATCTTGCGATCGGCATTAATTCGTCTACAACGACAGGGTCTACAATATAGGAAGGAACACCGATGGAATCACCGATTTCTCTGGCCAGAATACCGCCTAAGTTGGAGGCATGCTGTCCCTGACGGCCAACCTTTAAATCCTCTAACAGATCATCGGTAACGGCATAGGTACCACCCGGAATCGGCTTTAACATACCACCACGTCCGACAACAACCTGAAGGGAATGAATATCGAAATTCTTTTCTGCAAGAAGATCCATGATGATTTTCTTACGGAAGTCCTTCTGATCTACGATAGAAGCGTACTGTGCGATCTCCTCGGTAGAATGACGAAGGGTTTCTTCAAACAGCAGGGTCTCATCCTCAAAAACGCCGATCTTGGTGGAGGTGGAGCCCGGATTGATAATTAAGCTTTTGATAGACATTTGTGAATCCTCCTTAATGAATTCTGAATAGTTACGATTTTAATATAGTAACTGTTTCGTATTTTCACAGTTGACTGAAATAATAAAGTTCATTGAAAATATCGATTACTGTGCATTTGTCTGTAAGGAATGGGCAACGACAGCACCTAAAGCCAGGGAATTTACCTTAACCTCTACCGAATCGGAACGGGAGGTTAAGATGACAGGAGCCTTGGTTCCGGTAAGGATATTTCCGTTAACAACCTTAGCGGTATGTACCATTGCCTTGTAAACAAGGTTTCCGGCATGGATGTCAGGGAACAGAAGGATATCTGCATCACCCTGGATTGCACGGTCGGTTGCACCCTTATGCTTTGCAGCTTCAGGATCAATGGCAAGGTCTAAGGATAAAGGTCCGTCTACGATACATCCGGTGATCTGTCCTTCCCGGTTCATCCGGGTTAACTCGGCAGCTTCTACAGTAACCGGCATCTTCGGATTTACTACTTCAACAGCAGCTAAAGGAGCAACCTTCGGATTCTCGATACCGCAGGCTTTGGTAATTTCAAGGGTATTTTTGATGATGTTTACCTTGTCCTCCAGTGTCGGATAAGGGATGAAAGCAACGTCTGTCAGGAATAACAGATGATCGATGCCTTCCACATCGAATACACATACGTGGGATAACGGCTTACCGGTACGCAGACCAACTTCCTTATCCAGAACGCTCTTTAAGAAGCCCTTGGTATCGATCAGACCCTTCATATACATATCTGCCTTGCCTTCATGAACGAGCTTGACAGCAGTTCTGGCAGCTTCGGTAACATCCTCTACATGAACAATTTCAAAATCGTTTAAATCAATATTTAAAGAAGCAGCAATTTCACGGATCTTTGCTTCATCACCAACTAAGATGGCATCGGCAATTCTTCTTTCTTTCGCAACTTTGACAGCTTCCAATACGGCAGAGTCCTGAGCAACTGCTACAGCAACTTTCTTGGTGCCGCATTCATTGACTTTTGCAATTAAGTCAGCAAATGTTTTACTCATTTTGGTATCCTCTTTTCTGAACAAATAATATCGTGTAGGTGTAAAACCACATCGTTAAAATAATAACACTAATAACAGGAAATTGCAATGCTGATTCAGGAAGTTAGCGGTTGAATCCGAAGGGTAAATCTGTTACAATAAGATCTGCGGTTTTCTGTTTTGCCGGATTCCTGTTTCACGTATTCCCGAAAGAGGCAGCGTGACAGTCCCGGGATCAAACAGTCATATCGCAGGAAAGGTATAGGTACTTCATATGAATGTGATTCAAAAAGTATTCGGTACACATAGTGAAAGAGAGTTAAAGCGTATAGAGCCTCTGGTGAAAAGGATCGAGGAGCTGCGTCCATCCATGCAGCAGCTTTCGGATGCAGAGCTGAAGGCAAAGACTGAGGAGTTTAAAAAGCGTCTGTCCGAAGGAGAGACGCTGGATGATCTTCTTCCGGAAGCGTTTGCGGTTGTCCGTGAGGCAGGTAAGCGTGTTCTGAATATGGAGCATTTCCGCGTACAGCTGATTGGTGGCATCATTCTTCACCAGGGCCGTATCGCTGAAATGAAGACCGGTGAAGGAAAGACCCTCGTTTCTACTCTGCCGGCATATTTAAATGCATTAGAGGGAAAGGGCGTCCACATCGTCACCGTTAATGATTATCTGGCAAAGCGTGATGCGGAGTGGATGGGTGAAATCCATAAGTTCTTAGGATTAACCGTTGGTGTTGTATTAAACAGCATGACACCTGAAGAGCGAAGGGCAGCATATGCCTGTGACATTACTTATGTGACGAACAATGAGCTCGGGTTTGATTATCTTCGTGATAATATGGTTATTTATAAAGAGCAGCTGGTGCTTCGCGATCTGCATTATGCGATCATCGATGAAGTGGACTCCGTCCTGATTGATGAGGCGAGAACACCGCTGATTATTTCCGGACAGAGCGGCAAGTCCACGAAGCTTTATGAAATCTGTGATATTCTTGCCAGGCAGATGCAGCGTGGTGAGGATATGGAAGACTTAAGCAAGATGGATGCCATCATGGGTGTGGAAAGAGAAGAGACCGGAGACTTCATTGTCAATGAGAAGGACAAGATCGTAAATCTGACCGCACAGGGTGTCGAGAAGGTCGAAAAGTTCTTCCAGATCGATAATCTGGCAGACCCTGAAAATATTGAAATCCAGCATAACATCATTTTAGCACTGCGTGCGCACAACCTGATGTTCCGTGATCAGGATTATGTGGTAAAGGATGATGAGGTATTAATCGTCGATGAATTTACCGGACGTATTATGCCGGGACGTCGTTATTCCGATGGACTTCATCAGGCGATTGAAGCCAAGGAACACGTGAAGGTGAAAAGAGAGAGTAAGACGCTTGCAACCATCACCTTCCAGAATTTCTTTAACAAGTTTGATAAGAAAGCCGGTATGACCGGTACGGCACTTACCGAAGAAAAGGAATTCCGTGATATTTACGGTATGGACGTTATCGAGATCCCAACGAACCGTCCGATTGCCCGTAAGGATTTACAGGATGCCGTATATAAAACCCGAAAAGAAAAGCTCCATGCCATTGTGGAAGCCGTAAAGGAAGCCCATGCAAAGCAGCAGCCGGTACTGGTTGGTACAATTACGATTGAGGCATCTGAGGAGCTTTCCCGTATGCTTTCGAAGCAGGGCATTCCGCATAAGGTATTGAATGCCAAGTTCCATGAGCTGGAAGCAGAAATTGTTGCCGATGCCGGTGTACATGGTGCAGTTACCATTGCAACCAATATGGCAGGCCGTGGTACGGATATTAAGCTTGATGATGTGGCAAGAGAAGCCGGTGGCCTGAAGATCATCGGTACAGAGCGTCATGAATCCAGACGTATTGATAATCAGCTGAGAGGCCGTTCCGGCCGTCAGGGAGATCCGGGTGAATCCAAGTTCTATATTTCCCTTGAGGATGACCTGATGCGTCTGTTTGGATCGGAGCGTCTCATCAGCATGTTTAATACTCTCGGCATTCCTGAAAATCAGGAAATCGAGCATAAGATGCTGACAAATGCGATTGAATCTGCACAGAAGAAGATCGAGAGCAACAACTTTGGTATCCGTAAGAACCTGCTCGAATACGATCAGGTAATGAACGAACAGAGAGAAATCATTTATAAGGAACGTCGTCAGGTACTCGATGGAGAGAGCATGCGTGATGCAATCTACAAGATGATTACCGACATCACGGAGAGTAAGGTCGATATGGTGATTGGTGACGATACCGATTACGATGACTGGGATCTGGAAGAACTGAACTCCCTGCTTCTTCCGATTATTCCGCTTGCTCCCGTCAAGAGAGGACGGATCAGCAAACCAAAGAAGAACGCCTTAAAACAGCAGCTTAAGGAAGAGGCTGTGAAGCTTTATGAAGCAAAAGAAGCAGAGTTCCCGGAACCGGAAGCAATCCGTGAGTTGGAGCGTGTCATCCTGCTCAAGGTCATTGACCGTAAATGGATGGACCATATTGATGATATGGAGCAGCTCCGCCAGGGTGCCGGGTTACAGGCTTACGGTCAGAGAGATCCGTTAGTGGAATACAAGATGAACGGTTATGAGATGTTCGATGAAATGACGGAGAACATCAAGGAAGATACGGTTCGTGCCCTGCTCCATGTCCGCGTGGAACAGAAGGTAGAGCGTGAGCAGGTTGCGAAGGTAACCGGAACGAATAAGGATGAATCTGCCGTCAAGGCACCGGTGAAGCGTATGGATGCCAAGATTTATCCCAATGATCCCTGTCCATGTGGCAGTGGTAAGAAATATAAGCAGTGCTGTGGACGCAAGGCTTAAATAAGGAAAGAGGTGACGTGAAGTGGTTCTTTTGGATCAGATGAAGACTGAATTATTATCCTACAAGTCCCCCTTAGCGGAAGTGAGGGATTCACTTTGACTTAGCAAATAAGTCAAAGAGGATAGAAGAGCTGGAAATGGAAATGGAGGCTCCCGGTTTCTGGGATAATCCGGAGATATCCAACCAGAAGATGAAGGAATTAAAGAACCTTCAGGACAGTGTCAAAGCAATGCATGACCTGGAAACACAATATGAAGATATTGAAACGTTGATTGAAATGGGCAATGAAGCAAATGACGAGGAGATGGCAGAAGAGATCCGAGAGGAGCTTGACAGCTTTATCGAGACCTTTGAGGAAATCCGGATCGGTACGTTACTGTCCGAAGAATATGACAGTGATAATGCCATTCTGAAGCTGAATGCCGGAGCCGGTGGAACAGAAAGCTGCGACTGGTGCTCCATGCTGTACCGTATGTATACAAGATGGGCAGAGCGCAAAAATTTCTCCATTGAAGTGCTGGATTATCTGGATGGGGACGAGGCCGGAATCAAGTCGGTGACCTTTCAGGTGAACGGGACGAATGCTTATGGTTATCTGAAATCAGAAAAGGGAGTGCACCGTCTGGTTCGTATTTCCCCGTTCAATGCACAGGGAAAGCGTCAGACCTCCTTTGTATCACTGGATGTGATGCCCGACATAGAGGAAGATGTGGACGTGGAGATCCGGGACGAAGATCTGCGTGTGGATACCTACCGAAGCAGTGGTGCCGGTGGACAGCACATCAACAAGACTTCTTCTGCAATCCGTATTACCCATATTCCCACAGGAATTGTGGTGCAGTGTCAGAACGAGAGATCCCAGTTCCAGAACAGGGATAAGGCAATGCAGATGTTAAAGGCGAAGCTGTATCTGCTTCAGAAGGAAGCGAACGCAGAGAAGCTCTCCGATATCCGTGGAGAAGTCAAGGAGATTGGATGGGGAAATCAGATCCGGTCTTACGTGATGCAGCCCTATACGCTGGTGAAGGATCATCGTACGAATGCCGAAACGGGAAATGTGGATGCGGTTTTAGATGGCTCGATTGATTTGTTTATCAATGCCTATCTGAAATGGATTAACAGCAGTGAAAAGGAAGCGGAATAGAGAATAAGAAATAGAGGATAAACGACAGGACAGCGATTATCGCTGTCCTGTCGTTTTTTTCTTTTTTATCAGGTCTAAATAGAAGTTTGCAAAAACGGCTTCTTTATACGGATAAATCCACAGGAGACCGATTCCCATGGAGAGAATCCCGAGAAGATACAGCGGGAAAAAAGAGAGTACTATGTAGAACAGTCTTCCCATGCTTCCCCTGATGAGCTGTACTGCTGCTTTCATGACTTCCCAACCGGTGTATTCTTCAAAATCAAGCATGACATAATAGCATTGTGAGAACAGCAGATCTGCAAATAAGGATATTACCATACCCAGAAGAGTGAGTAACAGGTAAATTCCATCTATCGCAAACAGGCTTGTGCTGTCTGAAAAGAGCATATTGTAGATTGCTGCGGGCAGAGTCGTAAAAAGCTGGATCGCAGCCAGACGGATCTGGATGTAAGAAGTCCGGTTGCTTTCTCCACGGAAGCAGTAGAAGAGATCATTCACCGTAACCGGCTGATTACTGGCAACCTTTAAATAAACATAGGCCTCTCCTGCCTTGAAAAAGCCGGAAACAATATAGACCAGATAAAGTGCTGCATAATAAAGGATGAATTTTATGATATTTGTCGGAGCCAGTACAAGGGAAACGAGCATTTGGAGACTGACCAGACATAACATATGAAGCAGGAAGATGAAGATCACACTGGAATATCTTCCCAATAATTGTCCTTTTGCAATACGTTTTAAGCTGGATGAAGATAAATAAGGATTCATGGTAAAGCCTTTCGTATAGTTGATATAGGTTACAGACAGATATTAAGGATAAGATGCTGTAACCGGTATGGAGCTGAACAGGCAGGGGTTATACAGCCAGATCCAGATTGCTGCCGATGAGCATAGCGGCATCGGCTGATTTCTGATTCCGGGCATAAGGATTTGTCTGCTCATTCGGATAAGAAATCTTCGTTGAAGTCGTACCTCCCGAGACATAGCTTCTGCCGCATTCCGGACAGATGGCACGCTGCAGGGAGACATTGGCACTGATGACCTTACCACCGCCTTTTGCTGCTTTCCTGTATGCATTGCTGACATGCTCCTGCTCATGGGCACGAACTGTTGAAGCAGAGGCTTCCGGTGAAATATGGGCGGCTGACTTAAAGGAAACCATTTCATCAGAGCCGTCCTGATATTTGCGTTCCTTACAGGTCTGGCATTCTGCCGGGGAGGATTTCCGCCCGGGAGAAACCTTCGTGGATTCACCGGGATTTACGACCGGTTTCGATTCTTCCACACCGGTAATGGAAGAATTGCCGGATACCGTATTTCCTGCTGCAGTCGAAACAGCAGCATAGGGTGAAGTGTAATTGTAACCTGAATTGGGATAAAGGCTGATTCCGTTCATAAGCGATCTCCTTTCCAAAGTAATGAATCCAAAGCATTGAAGGGTTATTTCCAAGGTTCCATTATTGTCCGCCGGTGTCGGTGGCTGCATCACGCAGGGCAACAAGCTGCTCCATCATGTCCTCATACGAAGTACCGAACATCTCCTCAGTGGACTGACCTAACTGCATTTCAATGGCCTGATCAATCTGGGAACCGTAATAAAGAAGCTGATCATCTGTAGAGGTTGCAAATAATAAGTACAGTGAGGTGATACCGACAGCAAGAATTGATAAAATTAAGGACAAGCCGGTAATGGCGCTGATAAAGCCGATCTTGGCGGTGGCTGCCATCTTCTTTCCGTAGCCCTTGGAGAGCAGTGCGAACAGAATGGCAAGGCTTCCAAGGATGAGAGGGAGATAAACGGTAAATAGCGAAAACAGAGCAGATACCCCGAGAATCAGGGCAGCAAATGCAAATCCGTTGTTACCGGGAGCAAATCCATTGTTATATTCAAAAGAAGTACCGGAATATTCGTTTTCATTATTATACATAAATGACACCTGCTTTAATTTCCTGTTTTTTTAATTTCCTTTTATAGTAATTAAGTCTTTGATAACTCTGTAGAATACATTTAAGTGTAACATTATTTAAAGGAAAAAACAATGGTAACCGTTCAATCAAGCCCATTCCGCGTAACAGTTCAGCCATGCCCATTCATAAGCTGCCGGATTGTTCCGTGCTTTGCACTCCCGCAATCCTATCCAATATTCGCATATCGTGGGATTAGCATCCCACTTTTATGCTCATATCGGAGCGGGTCCCAAGGTCTTTCAACCACCTATGAGCAAGCTCATGTGGTTTTAGACCTTTTGACCTTGGCATCATATATGATAAACACATGTGAAGGAAGGAGAAAGAGTATGAATGCGATGGAACAGCTGCGTGAGATGATTAATAACAGTAATAATATTGTATTTTTCGGTGGAGCAGGAGTGTCTACGGAGAGTGGAATCCCGGACTTCCGGAGTGTGGATGGATTGTATCATCAGAAGTATGATTACCCGCCGGAAACCATTTTGAGTCATACCTTTTACCGGCAGAAGCCGGAAGAGTTCTTCCGTTTTTATAAGGATAAGATGCTTTGTCTCACGGCCGAGCCCAATGCGGCACACAGGAAGCTGGCAGAGTGGGAGCAGCAGGGCAAGCTGAAGGCAGTCATTACCCAGAATATTGACGGACTTCATCAGAAAGCCGGTTCGAAGAAGGTATTAGAGCTTCATGGAAGTGTGCTTCGGAATTATTGTGAAACATGCGGAAAATTCTTTGATGCAGAGTATATGCTGCATGCAGATGGAATTCCGAAATGCGATGCATGTGGCGGCAGAGTGAAGCCGGATGTAGTTCTTTATGAAGAGGGACTTAATCAGAATACACTGCAGGAAGCTGTTCATTATATTAAGGAAGCGGACGTACTGATTGTGGGAGGAACCTCCCTTGTCGTATATCCGGCGGCAGGTCTTATTGATTATTATCAGGGCAATAAGTTAATTCTGATTAATAAGACGGCAACCGCACGCGATGGAATTGCAGACCTGGTGGTCCAGGGAGCGATCGGGGAGATCTTTTCACAGCTGTAAGGATAGGGGAAAAGGAAAATGAGTATCTTTTTGGCAGTAATTGGGTGGATCTGTGTGATCTATTTTCTGTGTATTGCATTGTTTGTCAGACATGGAACGTTTTTTTTCTTTGTCTGGCTGTTTCTTGGAGTTGTTGCACTGGGATTATCCTTTTGTATGAAGAGAGGAATCTGGCAGGAACATGTGCCGTTACTTGTGCGCAGAAGCTTCTGGTGCGTGGCAACGATTGGAGTGCTTTTCTTTCTGATTGTGGAAGGATTTATCCTGAGCGGATTTGGAATGTCAGGCTCAGATCAGGCGAAGTATCTGGTGGTTCTCGGTGCGCAGATGAAGCCTGAAGGCCCATCTAAGGTTTTGCAGTATCGGCTGGATGCTGCACTTGCTTATTTAACAGATCATCCGGAATGCCAGGTGGTTGTATCCGGTGGGCAGGGTGCGGATGAGCATATCAGCGAAGCCCAGGGAATGTACGACTACCTTGTCGCGCATGGACTGGAAGCAGACCGAATCCTTCTGGAGGATCAGTCTGTAAATACGGTACAGAATTTGGCTTTTTCTGCAAAATATTTTGATAAGGAAAAGGATGAGGTCCTGATTGTAAGTAATAACTTTCATGTATTCCGGGCAGTCGGAATTGCCAGACGTCAGGGCTATCAGAAGGTATCCGGACTTGCAGCACATGGATACTGGTTTCTGTTACCCAATAATATGCTGCGGGAATTTGTCGGTGTGTGCAAGGATCTGATTCTCGGGATATGAGAAAATACTAAAAGCATATTGGATTCATTTCTGCACAGCTGAGCTGTTACCTATTATGAGAGAAAAGGAAGAAAATTGTGGATATTCAGGTCAATGACATTGTGAAATTAAAGAAAGCGCATCCCTGTGGCAGCTATGAGTGGCAGGTGCTGCGGACCGGAGCGGATTTCCGGCTGAAATGCGTCGGATGCGGACATCAGATTATGATCCCACGCAGACAGCTGGAGAAGAATGTGAAGGGGATCCGGAACAGGGAGTAGGTGTCTTAAGGGTACTGCATAAAAGAATGTAAGTCCCTTCATAAGCCGTCCTTAGTGAGCAGGCTCCCACGGCCATCTTGCACAATTATTTCCGCATGGCTGAACTGTTACTGAAAATGATAGAATGGTAACAGTTCAGCCATGGCCATTCATAAGCTGCCGGATTGTACAGATTGGCTAACAAATATACGTGCTTTCCGGCAACTTATTTCATGTCGGGCGTCCGCCCTATAGAAATGATTGTATAAGCTGCCCTTAGTGAGCAAGCTCCCACGGTCATCTTGAACAATCATTTCTGCATGGCTGAACTGTTACACAGAATGATAGAAAAGTTAATTTGATACTTGAAATTAGCATGAATTCATGGTATCATATAAATCCGTGGTATGTAAAAAGACATACAAATCCTTGCTCCTGTTTCAGGACAGGGGCCAGAGACCAAAAGGAGGTAACTAGCATGAACAAGTATGAATTAGCCGTTGTTGTTAGTGCGAAAATCGAAGACGAGGAAAGAGCAGCAGTAGTTGACAAGTGCAAGGCCCTGATCGAAAGATTCGGTGGAACCATCACAAACGTTGACGACTGGGGCAAGAAGAGACTGGCTTATGAAGTTCAGAAGATGAAAGAAGCTTACTATTACTTCATTCAGTTTGACGCTGAGCCTACTGCACCGATCGAAATCGAAAACCGTGTTCGCATTATGGACAATGTTATCAGATTTTTATGCGTAAGACAGGACGAGGCATAAGATAACCGCTATGCCGGAAAGTAGAGGCAGGTATGAATAAAGTAATCCTTATGGGACGTTTGACGAGAGATCCTGAAGTTCGCTATTCTCAGGGCGAGAATGCAACAGCAGTCGCCAGATATACATTAGCCGTAGACCGTAGATATAACCGTAATAATGACGAGCAGAGCGCAGATTTCATTAGCTGTGTTGCTTTTGGACGTAATGGCGAGTTCGCTGAGAAGTATCTTCGTAAGGGAACCAAGATTGCAGCTACCGGTCGTATTCAGACAGGAAGCTATACGAATAAAGACGGTGTACGTGTATACACGACAGAGGTTGTTATTGAAGAACAGGAATTTGCTGAAAGCAAAAACAGCTCTTCCGCAGGTAATGGGGGCTTTACAGGCGGAAATAATGCACCTGCTATGCAGGATGCAGGTGATGGCTTCATGAATATTCCGGATGGAATTGATGAGGAATTACCGTTTAACTAAGTTTTTTACTATGAATAGGAGGGTAACCACTATGGCATTTAATAAAGCAGAGAAGTCTGATTTTCCCAGAAAAAAAGGCGGTATGCGTAGAAGAAAAAAGGTTTGTGTATTCTGTGGTAAGGACAATGTAATTGATTACAAGGATACCGCCAAGTTAAAGAGATATGTATCTGAGAGAGGAAAGATCCTTCCCAGACGTATCACCGGCAACTGTGCAAAACATCAGAGAGCTCTTACTGTAGCAATCAAGAGAGCACGTCACGTAGCACTGATGCCTTACGTTCAGGACTAAATTCAGACTGAGTTTAAAGGGATGAAAGCCTTTACTTACTGTACATGCAGTAGGTAGAGGCTTTATTATGTAAAAATTTAATTGTGAAAATAGTGTAAAAATAGTGAAAAATAATGAAAAACAAGCATAGCTCAGAAATAAAGAAAGCAGAGTGAATAAATAAATGAACGAGAAACAGGATTTTACAACAGGAAGTATTCCGAAGAAGATGATTGGATTCATGCTGCCGGTACTGGGAGCATTGATTTTGCAGGCAATGTATGGTGCGGTCGATTTGATGATCGTCGGAAGATTTGGAACGACGGAGGGAATATCGGGAGTTACAACCGGAAGCAGCATTATGAATCTGGTAACTTTTACGGTAAGCTCTCTGACAACAGGTGTTACCGTAATTATGGGACAATACCTGGGAGAGAAACGCCCCGAGAGACTGGGAGGGCTGGTAGGAGGAGCAACGTGCTTCTTTTTTATCATTTCACTGGTTCTGACGGCTGTATTGCTGATTTTTGCAAGGCCGATCGCAATACTGATGCAGGCACCGGAATCAGCTCTTGATCTTACGGTGACCTATATCCGGATTTGTGGAGCCGGATATGTATTTATTGTATTTTATAATTTTATCAGCAGTATTTTCCGTGGACTCGGTGATTCGAGGATGCCTCTTTTATTTGTTGCCATTGCCTGTGTGGTCAATATTATCGGAGACCTCGTGTTGGTCGCAGGATTCCATATGAATGTCGCAGGAGCGGCCATTGCAACTGTACTGGCACAGGCAGTCAGTGTGGTACTTTCCATTGTCATTATTTTCCGGAAGAATTTAGGATTTACATTGCAGAAAGCGGATTTCCGGCTTTCGGGTGAAGTGACGCACTTTCTTGTAGTGGGTGCACCATTGGCACTGCAGGAGTTCCTTACGAACCTCACCTTCCTTGCATTATGTGCCTTCATCAACCGGCTGGGACTGGATGCGTCCTCCGGATATGGGGTGGCACAGAAGATTCAGTCCTTCGTCATGCTGATTCCTTCTTCCATTATGCAGTCCATGGCAGCAATTGTTTCACAGAATGTCGGAGCGGGTAAAGAAAAAAGAGCCGATCAGGCAATGCATTGTGGAATTTTGTTTGGTGCGGCAGTCGGTGTTGTGATTGCCTATGCGGCATTCTTCCATGGGGATGCACTGGCAGGGCTTTTTACTGAGGATGCAGCTGTTGTGAAGAGAGCGTTTGAATTCTTAAGAGGATTTGCACCGGAGGCTATTGTCACAAGCATTCTGTTCAGCTACATGGGATATTTCAATGGACATGCGAAATCCTTATTTGTTATGATTCAGGGACTTGCGCAGTCATTCCTCGTGAGACTTCCGATGTCGTATCTGATGAGCATCCGTCCCAATGCTTCTTTGTTTGGCGTTGGACTGGCAGCACCGTCGGCAACTATATTCGGAATTATTCTGTGTACAATTTATTATGTGCATATGAAAAAGCAAATGAAAGAAAAGACTGCTTGAATAAAACCCTCCGATTTCCACATACTACCCATACAGTATTTTTATGGAAATCAGGAGGTTTTTTAATATGAGAGCAACGGGAATCGTGAGGAGGATTGACGATCTTGGCAGGATTGTCATTCCGAAGGAATTAAGAAGAACGCTTCGCATCCGCGAAAGTGATCCGATAGAAATTTTTTCAGGAAGAGAGGGTGAAATCATTCTGAAAAAGTACTCTCCGATGGGCGAGATCAGTGTGTTTGCCAGGCAGTATGCGGAAAGTCTTGCGCAGGTGTCGGGAAGAGCGGCATTGATTACGGACCGAGACCAGTTCATTGCAGTTGCAGGCGGATTCCGGACGTTTTTAGGAAAATCAATCAGCAAGGAGCTGGAGGTCAAACTGGAAAACAGGGAGACGCTGATGGCAATGGCAGATGATAAGAAGTTTATTTCGGTAGTGAAGGATAACACCGATGACTATGCGGAGGAGGCAATCTGTCCGATTATCTGTGAGGGAGACGTGATCGGAGGAGTGATTCTGCTCAACACGGCGGATAAGGAGAAAATGGGAGAAGTCGAACTGAAGCTGATCCAGTCGGCAGCCGGATTCCTGGGACGCCAGATGGAGCAGTAACGTAAAATCAGTTACTGGAACGAGGTACGAGTGAGCAGCAACACTGATTTTACAGGAACTTTACAAAAACCTCTCGACAGATTTTACATTTGTTTTGTATGCTAGTAATAGTGGAGTATTTTCGGCCATTTGTAAAATCTGGAAGCGAGGTATGTAAAATGGACTTGTTTGATGTACTAACGTTAATTGGTGGATTGTGCCTGTTCCTTTTTGGCATGAATGTCATGGGGGAGGCACTGGAAAGCAGAGCGGGAAATAAGCTTCGCACCTTGCTTTCAAAAATGACGACCGGAAAATTCGCCGGATTCCTGACAGGACTCGGAGTGACAGCGATTATCCAGAGCTCTTCGGCAACAACGGTTATGGTAGTCGGGTTTGTAAATTCCGGGCTGATGAATTTAAGACAGGCGATCCATGTCATCATGGGAGCCAACATCGGAACGACGGTAACGGGATGGTTGTTGTCGCTTGGTGGAATCAGTGGTGATAATTTCTGGGTGCGTCTCATGAAGCCATCCTCCTTTGTTCCGGTACTCGCATTGGTGGGAATTATTCTATATATGTTTACAGGGTCTTCGAAGAAGAAGGATACCGGAGCAATTTTTCTGGGATTTGCTACATTGATGTTTGGAATGGAAGCCATGTCCGGGGCAGTATCCGGACTTTCAGAGGTGCCGGCCTTCCGTGAGCTGTTTATCATGTTCACGAATCCGATCCTGGGACTTCTGGCAGGAACAGTACTTACCTGTATCATTCAGTCGAGCTCTGCCTCTGTCGGGATTTTGCAGGCATTAAGTATGACCGGACAGATTACCTTTGGAGCAGCTATACCGATCGTTATGGGTGATGCGATCGGAACCTGTATTACTGCAATGCTTTCAAGTATCGGAACGAAGCGGGATGCGAAGCGGGCAGCAGTAGCACACCTGACCTTAAATATGGGGGGCGCACTGGTATGGCTTATCATATACTGTGTGATCAGATCCGTCTTTGCACCGCCGATTCTGACAGCGGTGGCAACACCACTGGGAATTGCAATTGTGAACACATTATTTAAGGTGCTTAACATTATATTATTTATGCCGCTGACTGGCCTGTTGGAGAAGGTGGTTTGCATTCTTGTACCGGGAACAGCCAAAGCAGAAAAGGATACTGAACTGGATGAACGTCTTCTTGCTACACCGACACTTGCCCTGCAGCAGTGTCATACCATTGCGGTTGACATGGCGAGGGATGCGGTAACTTCTTTAAAGGAAGCGTTACAAAGCTTTGAACATTACACACCGCAGCTGGAGGAAAGTATCCGGAACAAGGAAGACCTTACCGATCATTATGAAGATATTCTAGGCTCTTATCTTATCAAACTGAGCTCACAGAAGATCAGCAGTGAAGATGGAGAAGAGGTTACTATGCTGATGAAAATAATCGGTGATTTCGAGCGGATTTCGGATCATGCGGTGAATGTTCTGGAAGCTTCCACAGAAATGCGTGAGAAGGAGCTGAGCTTCTCTGACAGTGCCAAGGGAGATTTCAAGGTGATTTCAGCTGCAGTGGAAGAGATTCTGGATCTGTCCTATGAGGCTTTTGCAGATAATAACATTAACAGCGCAGTCAATGTGGAGCCCTTAGAGCAGGTTATTGATGCATTGAAGGAGGAGATGCGTACCCGTCACATTTTGCGTATGCAGCAGGGAAATTGCAATGTGATCGCAGGCTTCGTATGGTCCGATCTTCTGACCTGCCTTGAAAGAACATCCGATCACTGCTCCAATATTGCAGGCTGTGTGATCGATGTTGCCCATCATGAGCTTCATCTGCATGAAACCTTGCAGGCAATTCACGAGGACAGCAAAGAGTTTCAGAATAAATTTGAGATGTATAGCGAGAAATATGCTGTACATGAATTATAATCATTAAAAAGGTTTTAATAGAAATCACATATACGGTAACATGTGTCCACATATTATAAAAATTTTTATAATATGTGGGCTTTATTTTTTCAAACTAATGTGAGAAAATAAAAATCTATAGGGCTTTTATGGAGGATTATTATGAGAAAATTTTGGAAAAAGGGATTTACCCTGCTACTTGGTACATTACTTGCTGTTTCCCTTATAGGATGCGGCAGCAGCGCAGATGGAACAGGGAGCACGGCAGGCGGAAGCGGTACTGCCAACATTGTGAATATCGGGGTTACCGGTTCCCTGGTGAGCTTCAATCCGTTTGTTATGGATATGTCGGAGATGAATCATTACAGCAGCGGTCTGATGTTTCTGCCTCTTGTGGAGCTGGATCAGAACCTGAACTTTGTACCGATGCTGGCAGATTCCATTACGACAGAGGATAACCTGACCTTTACCGTGCATATTGATGATGCGGCCACCTGGTCTGATGGAACACCGGTTACGACTGCTGATGTGGAATATACCGTGCGGCGTCTGTGCAGCCCGGTGGTTGCCAATCCGTATATGATGTATTACGTGTTTGAAGGCGTCGATGACGAAACCGGATTTGTGGAAGAAAATGCAGACAGTGTTGCAGGAATCAGGATTGTGGATGACAAGACCATCACTTTTACGGTAAAATCTCCGATGTCACTGATCAGCTTTGAAAACGGATATGCCAGATATATGCATATTCTGCCGAAGCATGTCATCGAGAAATTCAGTGAGGCAGAGCTTACAACGAATGAGTGGTTTTCCCACCCTGATGTGGTAAGCGGACCTTATATGGTAACGGACTTTGATCCGGAGCATTATGTTTCCTATACAGCGAACACCAAATATTTTAAGGGCGCGCCCAAAATTGAAAAGCTGAACTTTAAGATTGTAGAGGGAAGTCAGATTCTCGCAGGCCTGAAATCCGGCGAAATCGATGTGACGCATCCTACGATGAGTAATATTCCGGAAACGGATTATGAGAGTGTTGAAGCACTTCCCAATGTAACGGTTACCTATGCGAAACCGGTAACCCATCAGTCTGTATTTATCCAGACAGCAAATGTGACAGATAAAAGAGTCCGTGAGGCACTGCTTTGTGGCATTGACCGGGAGAAAATCCTGAATGACTTAATGAAGGGACATGGTGAAATTGTTGATGGCTTTGTATCTTCTGTGAGCCCTTATTATGACAGCAGTATCGTTCCGACCAAGTATGATCCGGACAGAGCAAAGTCACTTTTACAGGAAGCAGGCTGGGATGGCAGTCAGATATTGCGGTTTTATATTAATTCCAGTGATACAACATTTGCCAACGCGGCAGCAATTATGGTTGCACAGTGGGCGGAAATCGGTATTCAGGTGGAGATTAAGACCGTTGATTTTGCAACGCTGATGAGCACGGCCGGGTCTGCCGATTATGATCTGCTTGCTGTTCAGTACACCTATCCGCCTGCGGATTACAGCCTGGATCTGGTTTATCTTCTGGCTGGAGAGGGAAGCTGGACCGGATATTATGATGAAGAGGTGGCAGCAGCCCTTGATGGAGTAACAACCGCCTCAGATACCGGCGAGCTGACCGGCTGCTACCGGATTATTGATGAAAAGATGCAGGAGGACGTACCTTACTTTTCTGCCTATGTAATCGGGGCACAGAGTGCCACCGCCAATCGTCTTACCGGTGTGGAACAGGGTGTGTATGGCTTCTTTAACAATATACAGAACTGGGAAATTGTGCAGTAATCCCATCAGGTCATAAAGCCGTTGAAGCATTTGGGATTACCGGGATGGATTTTTCATCGCAGCTGCGAGGATACGGAACAGCGATATTATAAATACGGATTTGGAGCAGAGAATGTCACACTTACTTACGATTTCGGATCTGACAATTGCATTTACCGGAGACACCGGTACCCATGAGGTAACAGACCATCTTTCTCTTACACTGGATGAGGGAGAGGTTGTCTGTCTGGTTGGTGAGTCCGGATGTGGAAAAAGTGTGACATCGATGTCACTTTTGGGCCTGCTGGGACCGGGAGGAAGTGTAACGGAGGGGAGTATCTGCTACGAGGATCGTGATCTCCTTACTCTTTCAGAAAAGGAACTGGATCAGATCCGCGGGAAAGAAATCAGTATGATTTTTCAGGATCCGATGAGCTCTTTAAATCCTACATTTACGATCGGATATCAGATCATGGAGGGGCTGCGGATTCATCTGGGATTAAAGAAGAGGGAAGCGTGGGTGCGTGCCGTAGAGCTTCTTGCCAGGGTTGGAATGAAGGAGCCGGAGATGGTAATGAAGAGCTATCCGCATACGCTGTCCGGTGGAATGCGGCAGAGAGCCATTATCGCAATGGCACTTGCCTGTAATCCGAAGCTTCTGATCGCGGATGAGCCGACAACGGCACTGGATGTATCGGTGCAGGCACAGATCATGGAGCTTTTGAAGAGATTACAGAAGGAATCCCGGATGGCAGTGCTTCTGATTACTCATGATATGGGCGTGGTGTCCCATATGGCAGACCGGGTTCTTGTGATGTATGCGGGACAGATCGTGGAGGAAGCAGAAGCAGAGGAGTTGTTCCGTCATCCATCCCATCCTTATACCCGGGCACTTCTTTCTGCCATTCCAACAACCGGGGACAGTGAGGACCGGAAATTGTCCTCTATTCCCGGTATGGTTCCGGAAAATTATGATACCATTTCAGGATGCCGGTTCGCAGACCGGTGCCCATATACACGGCAGGAGTGTCATCAGAGGATCGGTTTGCGGGAAATTTCCAAGGGGCATACCGTGAGGTGTATTTTACAGTTATAGGCGTATTACAAAGAACAGTTCAGCAGACCATATAACAACCTGCTTTAAACGGTCATGCTGGACTTAAAAGATAAAGATAAGAGGAAGAACAGTGTCCAGGCAGCAAAATCCGTTGATTCAAGTGAAGGATCTGAAGAAATATTACCCGGTGAAAACCGGGATTATTCCGCATGTCACGGATTATGTGAAAGCAGTAGACGGTGTGAGCTTTTCCATCTATGAAGGAGAAATCCTGGGTCTTGTCGGGGAGTCCGGCTGTGGAAAGACCACGATCGGAAAGCTGCTGACGGGTCTGGAAAAGCCGACGGAAGGGGCGATTTTGTATCGTGGAATGGATATTCTGGACTGGACAGCGAAGGAGCAGAAAAAATACCGCACGAAAATCCAGATGATTTTTCAGGATCCGTATTCTTCTTTAAATCCGAGGAAGCATATCTATGAAATACTGGCGGCACCCATGCTTTATCATGGCATTTCCGATAAGCAGACTGTCGAAAAGGATGTGAAGGAGCTGCTTGAAATGGTGGGAATGCCGCAGTCTGCACTTGGTAGATATCCTCATGAGTTTTCCGGAGGGCAGCGACAGCGCATCGGCATTGCCAGGGCACTTTCCCTGAAACCGGAATTTATCGTATGCGATGAGCCGGTGAGTGCACTGGATGTATCGGTGCAGGCACAGATCCTGAATCTGCTTAAGAGTCTGCAAAAGGAGCTGCAGCTTACCTTGTTGTTTATTGGACATGGGCTCGGTGCGGTGCATTATGTGAGTGACCGGATTGCAGTGATGCAGAATGGACGGATTGTAGAGCTTGGGGATGCCAGAGAGGTCTTTCATCATCCGCAGCAGGAGTATACGAAGATGCTGCTGAATTCCATTCTGAAACCGAAGGCTTATTCCGAAGACAGGGACAGCTAAGGGAGTTAGATAAAAGGAACATACGCTGATGGGTAAATATATTTTAAAACGAATCTTAATAGCAATTCCGGTGCTGATCGGAATTACCTTGATTGATTATGCGATTATGTGTCTTGCTGGAAGTCCGCTTGAGATGCTAAAGGGTCCCCGGATTTCTGATGCGGCTTTGCAGGCAAAGGAGATTGCGGCAGGCCTTGATAAGCCGCTTATCGTACAGTATTTCGTGTGGCTTTGGCAGCTCCTGCAAGGGAACCTGGGCTACTCGATGAAATCTTATGAGCCGGTCAGTGCCATGATCGGAAGCCACATAGGTCCGACACTGCTTTTGATGGGAGCATCTCTTACTTTAAGTCTTCTGATTGCAGTTCCTGCCGGAATTTACAGTGCGGTAAAGCAGTATTCGAAGGGCGATTATGCCGTGGTAACAGCATCCTTTATCGGAAGCAGCATACCGAGCTTTTTTCTGGCATTGATTCTGATTTATATTTTTACCGTAAAGCTGGGAATTCTGCCATCCGGCGGGATGAATACCCTTGGAATGGACGGCAGTGTGGCGGATACGATACGGCATATGGTTCTGCCTGTTACTGTGCTTGCAGTTTCTTTAGCCGGAAGCAACATCCGTTATATCCGAAGCTCTTTTCTGGAGATTTTACAGCAGGATTATCTGCGGACGGCCAGGGCAAAAGGAATCGGCTATAAGCGGGTGATCTGGAAGCATGCCATGCGGAATGCACTGCTTCCTATTGTAACGGTAATCGGAATGCAGATTCCGATGCTGTTTGGTGGTGCCGTAATTATAGAGCAGGTGTTTTCCTGGCCGGGACTTGGACTGATGACTATGACGGCAATTATGGGAAGGGATTATCCCGTGATTATGGGAGTATGCCTGCTGTCCGCGGTTGTGGTACTTGTTTCCAACCTGATTACGGATATTTTGTATGCGCTGGTCGATCCCACGATTCAGCTGAATTAATGCTTTAAGCTTTGGAAAATTGTTTTCCTATACTTATGAAAGAATGAGGACAGACAACAGATCCGTATGCCGGGAAGGATATGGATCAGAGAGGACGGTCTATGAAGAAAAATTTATCAAATGAAACCTATCTGCAGACCGTCTGGAGGCGGTTCAGGCATCATCATCTGGCGGTGGTATCCATTGTGGTTGTGGCAGTAATCAGTCTTGCGGCTGTTCTGGCTCCGATCCTTGCACCCTACGATCCACAGGCAATTGCCGGTCCCTTTGGAGCGGCTCCGTCGAAGGAATTCTTCCTGGGAACCGATGCTATTGGCAGGGATGTGTTAAGCCGGCTTTTGTATGCGACACGGATTTCCCTCCTGGTCGGGATGATGGCAACCCTGCTGTCAACTGCTATTGGTGTTGTACTTGGTCTGATTGCGGGATATTTTGGCGGCGTGGCAGATATGGTGATTATGCGTTTTACGGATGTGGTGATGTCCTTTCCTTATATTCTGCTGGTGCTTGTTGCGGCAGCAATTTTTGAACCGGGACTGTGGAATATTATTCTGATTCTCGGATTTGTGGACTGGCCGGGGATTGCACGGCTGGTACGCGGAAATGTGCTGTCCTTACGGGAAACAAACTTTATTAAGAGCAATCTGGTGGCAGGAATGCCGCTGTCCCATATTCTGTTTTCGGAAATCCTGCCAAATACCGTTGCGCCGATCCTTGTATACAGTACAACCGTGCTGGCAGTGTCTATGCTGGATGAGGCAGCACTGAGCTTTCTTGGAATGGGCGTACAGCCTCCGAAAGCAAGTCTTGGCAATATGCTGAACGGTGCACAGTCTCTTACCGTGCTCACACAGCAGCCATGGCTGTGGATTCCGCCCGGTCTTGTTATTATTGTGCTGGTCGTTGCGATTAACTTTATCGGAGATGCCCTGAGGGATGCGGTCGATCCGAATTCAAAGAGCAGACAGATTTAAACTAAATTTCAAAGAATATTTGATGAGAGCACTCAAAAATGATCCACTGGATCATTTTCTCATATGCATGGCAGCAAAAAAGGATCCAACAGGATCCTTTTATATAATTTATAACATATATGTGATAATAAAAAAACAAAATAAAGAACATAAATTTATTTCATACTTCATAATACAGTCTATCATATGGAAAAAGAAAAGTCTAGTTATTTCATGGAAAATCAGATATTCTTATTTTACCGGATAAAGTAAAAGCTTTTGAAAAAATATAACTGGATTTGTGCACAGCCATGGGAAGGATACTGGATGGAAAAGAGAGAACCGGATAAAAAGAGCTCTGCGGAGTGGCAGCGGGAAGAGGAATATTTAAACCAGACGCTGGATATCGTGAAGCGTAATGTGGAAAATTATGAGAGCGAAATCCGTGAGATGAGTGACCAGATTGAGGAAATGCTGCAGCACTATCACGACAATGATGTAGAAGTCTACACGCAGATGAGCAATACGGTAACGATGCGGGATCATATGCAGTCTGCCCTGAAGCGTAATCAAAGGGCGACAAAGAAGCCCTATTTTGGACGGATTGATTTTCTGGATGAGACGCTTCAAAAGGAGGAAGCCCTGTATATCGGACGCGGAGGAATTGCGAAGGATACAACGCATCAGGTGGTTGTGGACTGGCGTGCACCGGTAGCAAATGCGTATTATGAAAATGGATTGGGAGAATGCAGTTATTGTGCACCGGATGGCAGGGAGCTTCCAATCCGTCTTGATTTGAAGAGAACTTATGAGATTGATCAGGGAAAGCTGCTCGATTACTTTGACACGGAAGTCATTGCCAATGATGAGCTGCTGACAAAGTATCTTGCGAAAAATAAACAGGCTGTTCTTGGCGAAATTATTGCGACGATCCAGAAGGAACAGAACGACATCATCCGTAAAACGCCGTATCACAACATCATTGTACAGGGTGTTGCCGGATCCGGAAAGACAACCGTAGCCATGCACCGGATTTCCTTTATTCTTTATAATTATGCGGAACGCTTCCGGCCGGAGGATTTCTATATTGTGGGAAGCAACCGGATTTTGCTGGAATACATTACCGGTGTTCTGCCGGATCTGGATGTGTATGGCATCCGGCAGATGACGATGGAACAGCTTTTCGTAAGGCTCCTGTATGAGGACTGGGATGAGCAGAGCTGCTCCATTCTTGAAAATACAGCGGCTGCACAGGGCAGCATGGACAGAGGTACCTTTGGGTGGTTTCAGGCTCTGACGGAGTTTGGTGCAAGGATCGAGGCAGAGAGGATCTGCATGGACAGTGTCGTTCTTGACCGCAGGCAGTTCGTGGAGGGCTTAAAGGGCGGCGTGGCCGGTGTGTTTGATGAACGGGAAGGTGAGCCGCAGCCTTCGGATCTGGTGGAGCTTCTTAGTGGAAAGGCGATCCGGGATTATGTCGAACAGACGAATGCTTCCGTGCAGACGAAGATCAATATGCTGAACGAGCGGCTGATTATTAAGATCAAGGATGAGTTCCTGAAAAATGGGCTGCGTTACTCCGAAAAGGAACGGAAAGCAATTTTGAAGGAGTACCGCGGCTATTTTGGGAAAAAGATCTTTGATACTTCTATTTTTGAGCTTTATCAGCGGTTTCTTCTGGAACAGAAGGAGAAGGGATATGAGGTTTCTGTTCCGGAACAGGCATACGATGTGTATGATCTGGCAGCGCTTGCTTATCTGTATAAGCGCATGAAGGAAACGGAGGTCATCAGCGAGGCGCATCATGTCGTGATTGATGAGGCACAGGACTATGGAATGATGGCGTATGCGGTTTTGAAATATTGCATCAAGGACTGTACCTATACGGTCATGGGCGATGTGTCGCAGAACATTCATTTCGGCTTTGGACTGGCAGACTGGGAGGAGTTGCGCAAGCTGTTTTGCAGTCAGGATGGGGACAGCTTTGGAATCCTGAAAAAGAGCTACCGTAATACGGTGGAGATTTCGGAGTTTGCAACGAAGATTCTGCATCATGGAAGCTTCGAGCCCTACCCGGTTGAACCGATTATCCGGCATGGAAAAGAAGTGGAGGTTATGCAGCTTCCGACCAAAAGAGAGTTGTATGAAGAGACCGCCCGGAGATGCCGTGCCTGGCAGAAGCAGGGACTTAATACGATTGCGATTATCTGCCGTACGCCGGAAAAGGCAGAGCTTGTTGCAAGACAGCTTGGCAGGCTTATTCCGGTCTGCGAAAGTAATCTGGAAAAGGCAGTCTTTTCGGATGGAATCATGGTTCTTCCTGTCGTGTATACCAAGGGACTGGAGTTTGATGCCGTGCTGATTTTTGATCCGGACAAAGAGGAGTATCCCGTGGACGATGGACATGCGAAGCTCCTTTATGTGGCGGCAACGAGAGCGCTCCATGAACTGTGCGTGTTGTACCGCGAAGAACTGACCGGACTTATTGCCGATCCCCTTCCGGAGGAGAAGCAGAAGGAGATTGCCCGGAAGGTGCAGCAACTGCTGGGAGAAGAAGGAACGAAGCGGATCCGGCAGGCGCAGAGTTCAGGACAGAAAGTTTCATATAATCAAAATGGATTGATTACAGATAGAAAAGAAGAGCAAGCCAGACAAAACACTTCAGGAATATCTGCAGAGTCAAAATATGATAACACGATAGAAAATAATAATATAATAGAAGATAATAAAGGTTCCTTGCAGTTAAATAAAAAATATGGGAATGCAACAGGAAAGAATGAACCTGGACCCAAAATAAAGCAAGAAATAGGGAAAGTAACAAGACAAGGAACAGGACAAAAAACAGGAACGAATCTTTCAGAAAATGAGCAGGAAAAGCAGACGGGGCAGGAAACAGTCCAGCCTGGCGCTAAGCTTCAGGTACGCCCGCGGGTGACAGCCACCTTAAAGAAACCACAGGTTGTGACACCTCCGTCACAAAGTATGCTGCTTACCGGTGTACAGCCCATTGTAATCAAGTCAAAAGAACAGAAAGCGCTTGAAGCCATGCAGCGTGAACAGGAAGCAATCAAAGCACAGGCAGCAGAAAAGCTCCGTAAGGAGAAGCTTCGTAAAAAGAAGATGCCGGGAGTTCCCCTGTTTGGAGATATGCCGGAGAACGACAGGCTGCGTCCGACAGGGCATTCGAAGATTGATCTTACCATCCGCTGGGTGCATGAGCGTCCGGACGGCCTGTATCTGCAAAGCCGGTATGGTATGCTGCGGATCTGCCCGGTTTCGAAAGCAGCCGTCCGTGTAAGCTTTTGCAGAGAGGACACCTTTGATGCGCAGAAGCAGATATATGATAAAAATGGTTTGCAGTATGGTATGGCTGGTACTCGCACCGGCATGACAGGGACTCATACCGGTGCAGCAGATCCTATGGATTCGTATATTGATTTGCATATAAAGTGGAAATATCGTGACAAGGGCAGTATGGTAGAGATGATGACACCGGGACTTCTGCTTGAAATTGATAAGGGAGCAGGAAATATCCGCTTTCTTACGAAGGACCGGAAAGTGCTCTGCGAGGAGCGCAAAACAGAGTGCCGTCTGATTGAGGCTGATAAGAGCTGGCAGTTCTTTGACTGGAAGAAAGAGAAGATTTCTATTCCGAACCGGGGCAACAGCCTTGGCTTTTCCATGAAGGGCAGTGCCCGTTATATTCATGGCAAAGAAGGAGAGCTGCCTCCCATGATGATTTCCGATCGGGGCTACAGTGTGGAAGTGTTGAACGAAGGTCCGGTCATCTGCTGTGATATTCCCACGTACGGATCTTATTTCCAAGTGGCGGGTACGGAAATTGACTATATCGTATATCGATAAACTGTAACGATTCAGAGCCATGCAAATTATGGCAGTATGGACGATGAATGCATGCATTCAAGCGGACATATGCCATGATTTATATGGCGAAGTAACTACATGAGCAAAACATAAGCTGTGAAACAGACCAAATGGCAGCGGAGCAGATATTTGGTTTGCAAAGCTCATGAACGACCAAATATCTGAGTAATTATGAAGTTTTGGATGTGTGAGACGCTTGCCGAATAAATCATACATGAGATCAAAGGCTATCAGAGGGTATAGAGAAAAAAATGACTTTAAAATACCCATTGGAAATCAGAAATGTGGGTATATGATAGTAGAGGTGATTCCTATACCCGGAATAAATGAACACAAATGCAGAAATAGGAATGAAATAGAAATATCGTAACTGTGAAGGTACTGAACAGTTACACGAAATATTATAATAGAATAAATCAGGAGGATGACACAAATGACAAGAGAAGAATATCAGAATCGTGTATTGGGATGCTTTGTAGGAAAGAACATTGGCGGCACGCTGGGAATGCCGATGGAGTGGGAACGCAGTAAGAATGACGTTACTTATTATACCCATGACATCACGGGCGATCCGCTGCCAAACGATGATCTGGATATTCAGATTCTGTGGCTGCTTGCCCTGGAAGAGCAGGGTCTGCATATTGACAGTAAGATTTTGGGACAGTATTTTAATGAATACATGATCTTCACCCATGCGGAGTACGGTGTTGCGAAAACGAATCTCCGTGCGGGACTGCAGCCGCCGGTGACAGGAACCTTCCACAACAAATTTAAGGACAGCTGTGGTTCCTACATCCGTTCGGATATCTGGGCATGCTTATTTCCGGGAAATCCGGAAAAGGCAGCAGAATATGCTTTTGAGGATGCGCTTGTGGATCATGGAAACGGAGAGGGCGTCTATGCAGAAGTATTCATGGCAGCCATGGAGAGTGCAGCCTTTTATGAAAGGGATATCCGTAAGCTGATTGATATTGGTTTAAGCTATATTCCGGAGGAATGTACGGTAAGCAAGGCAATCCGCGATGCAATCCGTACCTTTGATGAAGGAATGAGTGTGGAACAGACAAGAGAGTACCTGATGCAGCATTATATCGGGCATCTGGAGTGGCATGCAATTGCCAGAGAGGATGAGGAAAAGGGCTACAACGAAGGACCGATGGGCTTTGATGTTCCGTCCAATATGATGATCATTATTTACGGATTGCTTTTTGGAGAAGGAAGCTATGAGAAGGCCATGTGCACAGCCGTGAATTATGGTGAGGACACGGACTGTACTGCTGGAACCATTGCTGCCCTGTATGGAATGATGTATGGCCGCGACGTTTTTGAAGAAAAGTGGACGAAGCCGATTGGCAACAAGCTTGTTACGATCAGCATTGATCCTTTCCTGATGTATGGGAAGATTCCGAAGACGGTGGAGGAGCTGACCGAGCGGGTTACTGTTCTTTATGAGAAAGCACAGAAGGAATTCGGACTTACCGGATGGAGCGGTAATGTGGAAGATTTTTATGCAAAGCCGTATTTCCGGAATATTTACCGGGAAATGAATGTGGTACGCTTTGAATTTCCGGGCTTAAATATCCGTCTTGATTATTGCGGTGATCCGGTGATCCGCCGTGGCGAGCCCAAGAAGATTAAATTCATCCTTTCCAACAAATCAAAGTATGTGACTTCGGATCGTGTGAATGTGTATTTATACGGAAGAGAAGGCTGTGAGATTCTCCCGCAGAAGGAGCAGAATATTTTCTTAAGCATGGCACATATGGGTGACGGTATCCGGGAGCTGGAATACGAAATTCTGGTGGAGGAACCGCTTCGGGCTTCCTACCGGTTTGTTGCAGAATTTGTCTTTGAAGAGAATAAGAATAACTGCCCGATGGAGGTGCCGTTTGTACTGTTGTCCGAAGCCGGACAGACCGTGCCGGTTGTCTGGGAGAAAAAAGGACCGGCCTGCACTCCGAACCTGCCACGGGTGTGATGCCATATAACAGTTTGTTCAGGCTGCGTAAGAACATGAGTCAGGAGTGAGCAGGCTCTTTTTGCAAAGTAAAACTTCAAATGAGCCTGCGAATCGTTACTGGAACGAGGTACGAATGAACAGTAACGAAAAATATATCTGATTTCCGGCAACTTTTTTTCACGTCTTGACAATTATACCTTTCGTGGTGTACTTTAACATATATAAATAAGACAGACTACAAAAGGCATTGAGGAAGACAGTAGCCTTTTTCCAAACGTCAAAGAGAGCCGGGAAAGGTGAGAGCCGGTATTAGTAGGAAAAGGGGGAAGATCACTTCTGAGCCGTTTTGCTGAAATTTCTGATCCGTATACCGGTCAGAATCAGTAAGCGAGACCGGATTCCTCCGTTATGGGAAGCCATATGAAACTGCAAAAGCAGGGAGTATGTTGTAACAGGTGGTTGCGTGGTAATGATGCCCCGTCCTATTACAGGACGGGGCTTTTCATGTAGAGCACTTAATGAAAGCAAGCCAAAGGCACCGTTTGAACTTAGTGTAAACCATACCGAGACACTTAATGAAAGTAAATATAAAAAGAAAGGAATGTACTATGTATCAGAAAGTATCAACGAACCTGAACTTTGTGGACAGGGAAAAAGAAACGAAGAAATTCTGGGAAGAGAATGACATTTTCCGCAAAAGTATGGAGAACCGTAAGGAAGGACCGACCTATACCTTTTATGACGGACCTCCGACTGCAAATGGTAAGCCGCACATCGGACATGTGCTGACCCGTGTTATTAAGGATATGATCCCCAGATACCGTACCATGAAGGGATATATGGTTCCCCGTAAGG
>ERZ773104.448-NODE-448-length-65083-cov-4.704004_pt1 | contig 65083 bp, 52 predicted proteins | sample MGYA00511920_ERZ773104 | MGnify/ENA primary metagenome ERZ773104 (study PRJEB29015, sample SAMEA2737857) | human gut metagenome | biome: human gut; feature: human-associated habitat; material: faeces | place: China | collected 2012 ... | reverse complement strand
TTCGTAAGGACATTTGACATAATTTATATGGCGAAGTAACCACATGAGTAAAACTTAAGCTGCGTTAGCAGCGGTTTTACGAATGTGGTTCTGAATAGTTACGGAATTTGTATAGTAATCAAATACATTTAGGAAAGCGGGCAGATTATGATACCGGATGTAAATAAGGATGCAGCAGGCATCTTAAAGAATATCGAATGTTTTGCACTTGATATGGATGGAACCATTTATTTAGGAGAGCAGTGGATTGAGGGTGCAAGAGAGTTTTTAAGTGCGGTGGAGGCCGCAGGCAAAAGGTACGTCTTTCTGACGAATAATTCCTCTAAGAATCCACAGGTTTATGTGAAGAAGCTTTCCCGGATGGGACTGGAGGTTACGGAAGAAAAGATTGTTACCTCGGGTCAGGCAACGATTGCTTATTTAAAGCAGCATTTCCCGGGGAAAAGGGTATTTTTACTGGGAAATGAACTGCTTACCGAGGAATTTGTGCAGGAAGGAATCGTGTTGGATACAGAATCCCCGGAGGTTGTGGTGGTTGGCTTTGACACGACGCTTACCTATGAGAAGATGTGCAGGGTCTGTGACTTTGTGAGGGAAGGACTGCCGTACCTTTCCACGCATCCGGATTATAACTGCCCGACCGAGACAGGCTTCATTCCTGATGCAGGCGCAATCCATGCGTTTATCAGGGCATCGGCAGGCAGAGAGCCGGATCATATTATCGGAAAGCCGAACCGTGATATTATGGACTATCTTGTGGCACGGGAAGGTGTGGACAAGGCACGTACAGCGATGGTTGGTGACCGGCTTTATACCGATGTGGCAGCAGGAGTGAACAACGGATATACGGGAATTCTCGTACTGAGCGGAGAGGCGACGATGGAGGATGTGAAGATTTCGGATGTTGAGCCGGATCTTATTTTCGATTCGGTTAAGGATATGATCCCGTTTCTGTAATGCGTCCATACAGCATGAGGCATCTGCTGTGGAAGTCAGAAGAGGGCATTAAGGAGTAACAGAGAGATAAGATACAGAGCATGAGCAGAGATAGGAGGATACATGGCGTTACAGTTTTATTTTGGACCATCCGGTTCCGGAAAAAGCAAAAGACTTCATCAGGACGTTCTTCATATGGCGGCGAAGGATCCGGACTGTAATTTCCTGTTTCTGGTGCCGGATCAGTTCACCATGCAGACGCAGATGGATCTCGTAAAGGAAAGTCCGGGCGGTGGAATTATGAATATCGATGTGTTGAGCTTTGGCAGACTCACACATCGTATTTTTGAAGAAACCGGGTATGGAAGGAAGCCGGTTTTGGATGATACCGGCAAGAGTCTGGTGCTTCGTAAGGTAGCTTCTTCGGTAAAGGAGAACCTGCCGGTTCTGTCAGGAAATCTGAATAAAATCGGTTATATTCATGAAATCAAATCTGCAATTTCTGAATTTAAGCAATATGGATTATCTGTGGAACGTGTCGGGGAGCTGGCGGAATTTTCAAAGAGCCGTGGCACGTTATATTATAAGCTGAAGGATTTAAAAACATTATATCAGGCATTTGACGCATATGTGGCAGAGCGCTTTATAACAACAGAGGATACGCTTGCCCTGTTATCCCGGGCGGTTCATGAGTCGAAGATCATGAAAAACAGCGTGGTGATTTTTGATGGATTTACCGGATTTACGCCGATTCAGTACCGGCTGATTGCAGAGCTCATGGAGTTGTCGCGCATGGTGATTGTTTCGGTAACATTGGGCGAGGGAGAAAACCCTTACCGGATCATGGGAGAGCAGGAGTTATTTTATTTAAGTAAAAAGACGGTCCGTGATCTGCAGAAATGGGCACAGAAGAGAAATGTCCGGCAGGCAGAGGACGTTTATCTGGGAAAGGGCGGACTGCCCAGGTTCCGGGAAAGCAGGGAACTGGCACATCTGGAAAAGCAGCTGTTCCGTTATCCGCTAAAGCCCTACGAGGATTCACAGAAGGATTCCATACCGGCAATTCAGATCCGGGAAGCAATGAGTCCTGCCGGGGAGGTCCGGGGAGCCTGCATTTTAATTAAAAAGCTGGTATTAGAGCAGAATTACAGCTACCGGGATATTGCGGTAGTGACAGGAGAACTGGAAACCTACGGAGATTTCTTTGAACGGGAAGCCGCAACGTATGACATTCCGGTATTTATTGACCGGACCCGGGGAATCCTGTTGAATCCGTTCCTCGAATACATACGGAGTGCCCTGCGGATTGTCCTGCAGAATTTCAGCTATGAGTCGGTGTTTCATTATCTGCGGAGCGGTCTTGCCGATTTTACGATGGAAGAGACGGATCTTCTCGAAAATTATATTCTGGCAACCGGAATCAAAGGCAGAAAGAAGTGGGGAGAGCTTTTTACAAGGAATGCAACGGAGCAGCTCAATGAGCTGCGGGAGCGTCTTTACGGACAGATGACTCCTCTTTTGCAGAAGCAGGAAACGGCCTCCGGCTATGTGAAAGCATTGTATGAGTTCATTGTGGCCGGACGGATTCAGGAAAAGCTCCTTATCTTTGAGGAAAAGTTCCGGGCAGACGGAGAAGAAGAGCGGGCGAAGGAATATGCGCAGATCTACCGGCTGGTGATGGAGCTGCTTAACCAGATCGAAGGACTGTTAAGAGAGGAAGCAATGACCCTGCAGGAGTTTGCCGATATTCTGGATTCCGGCTTCGCCGAGATTGAGGTCGGAACGATTCCGGGTGGTGTGGACCGTGTCATTGTCGGTGATATGGAGCGGACCCGCTTAAATCAGGTGAAGGTGCTATTATTTCTTGGTGTAAATGACGGAAACATTCCAAGGAATGCAAACAAAGGCGGGATTATTTCCGATATTGACCGGGAGTTTTTAAAGGACTCAGATATTGAACTGGCACCGACGCCACGGCAGCAGATGTTTACGCAGCGGTTGTATTTATACATGAATATGACGAAGCCGTCCGAGCGGCTGTATCTGTCCTATGCCCGGATCAGCAGTGATGGGAAAACGCTCCGTCCTTCTTATCTGATTGATACAGTGAAGGCTCTTTTTCCATGCGCTTATCAGGGAAATCTGATGGAGGGTAAAGAGTCTGTAACCGAACGGATCATGGGAAAGAAGGATGCCCTTCCCTATGTGGCAGAAGAACTGCGCGAGCGTGCACAGGGAAGAGCGGGCGGCATGACGGATGAGGAATTTTTCAGCCTGTGCCGGATTTACTGGGAGGATTCTGCCTTCCGCGGTCAGATGGAGAAGCTTTTGCAGGCTGCCTATGAGCATTATGAGCATAAGCCGCTGGGAGCGATGATTGCGAGAATGGTTTACGGAACAGTACTGGAAAACAGTGTCAGCCGTCTGGAACGCTATGCGGCGTGTGCCTATGCACACTTTCTCCAATATGGGCTGAATCTTAAGGAGCGGGAAGTGTTCCAGCTTGAGAATGCAGATCTTGGAAATATTTACCATGAGGTTTTAGAGGTGTTCTCCCATTGCCTGAAGGAGCATGGCTATACCTGGCTGGATTTTCCGAAGGAGGAAGGCGAACAGCTTCTTAGGGAGGCATTGGAGAACTGTTCCATGCAGTATGGCGAAACGATTCTTTACAGCTCTGCGCGTTATCAGTATATGATTGAACGGATGTACCGGATTCTGAAACGGACGATCTGGGCGTTAAAGGAGCAGCTAAAGAGCGGGAAATTCCTGCCGGAGGCATTCGAGATGAGCTTTTCGAGAGTGGAAAACCTGGATGCGGTGAATATTACGCTTTCGGAGGAAGAGAAGATAAAGCTCCGGGGCCGGATTGACCGTCTGGATACCTGTGAGGATGAAGATCACATATATGTTAAGGTGATTGATTACAAATCGGGAAATAAGAAGTTTGATCTGGCAGCCGTTTACTATGGCCTGCAGCTCCAGCTCATTGTCTATATGAATGTGGCGGCAGAAATGATGAAGAAAAGTCATCCGGATAAGGAGGTTGTTCCGGCAGCGCTGCTTTACTATCATGTGAATGACCCGATGATTAAGAGTGAGGAAGAGCTGAGTCCGGAGCAGGTAAACGATCAGCTTTTGAAGGAGCTGCGCATGAATGGACTGGTGAACGACAGTGAGGAGGTCATCGGACTTCTGGACGGCAGCTTTGCAACGAAATCCTCAATTATTCCGGTGGAGCGCAAAAGTGACGGCTCCTTATCTACCCGGTCCAGTGTGGTAAACCGGCAGGATTACGAAGTGATATCAAATTATGTAAACCAGAAGATGCACCAGTTTGGAACTGAAATCCTACAGGGAAATATTGAGGTCAATCCCTGCGAGCAGGGCAATGCCGAGTCCTGTACCTATTGTACGTTCCGCGAAATCTGTGCATTTGACGGAAAAATACCGGGCTTTGAAAAACGAAAGCCAGGACATGGCATGGATGTCCTTAAGGATGAGCAGGATATCATCGAAAAGATGCGTAAGCATTCAGCCATGCAGAACTGATTGCATAAAATGTCCGGGGGAGCCTGCTCACAGAGGACAGATTTAAGAAGGAGGATGCGGCGTGGGAGTAACCTTTACGAAGGAGCAGCAGCAGGTCATAGATTTAAGAAACCGGAATCTTCTGGTTTCGGCGGCAGCCGGTTCCGGTAAAACGGCGGTGCTTGTCGAGAGGATCATTCAGATGATTCTGAATAAAGAGCATCCGGTGGATATTGACCGCTTACTGGTAGTGACCTTTACGAATGCGGCAGCGGCAGAGATGCGCGAGCGTATCCGGCAGGCGATTGACCGGGAGCTTGCAGTGGATCCGTTTAACGGGCATTTACAGAAGCAGGCAGCGTTATTACATAAGGCGCAGATTACCACAATCGACAGCTTCTGTCTTTTCGTTATCCGCAATCATTTCCATGAGATCGGGTTAGATCCCGGCTTCCGTGTGGCAGATGAGGGAGAACTGAAGCTGTTGCAGCAGGATACCTTAAATGAACTGCTTGAGCAGGAATATGATGCGGCAGATCCGAAGTTTCTGCAGTGTGTGGAATATTTTACAGGGGGAAGCAACGACCGGCTTCTCATGCAATATATCGAAAAGCTACATGACTTCGCAGAGAGCTATCCCTGGCCGGAAGACTGGCTTCTTGGCTGCATGGAGGATTATAAAGCTGCGGATGTGGAGGAACTGAACGGGACGCAGTGGTGCAGGTATCTTACCTCCCATGTGTGCTTTATGCTGCAGGAGCTGGCCGGAAAACTCCGGCAGGCGTGTAGGCTGTCAGAGCGTCCGGCAGGCCCTTATATGTATGGGGAGCTTCTTGAAAAGGAAGCGGAGATGTTAGAGCAGGCATCGATGAAGGAGACCTATCAGGAACAGTATGAGGTCATGGAGAAGATCACCTTCGGGCGTCTCCCTTCGAAAAAGGATGACTCTGTGGATCCTGCATTACGTGCCATGGCTCAGCAGCTCCGTAATGAGGTGAAAAAGCAGATCGAGAAGCTGAAAGGCGATTTCCTGTTACGATCTCCCGAACAGGCGCTTGCACAGATGCACAGAGCCTATCCGATGGTGGAGGAGCTTATCTCTCTGGTGCTCACTTATGAACGTATGCTTACGCAGAAAAAGCGCGAGGCCAATATTATCGATTTTGGCGATATGGAGCATCTGGCGTTACAGATTCTGCTTACCAGAGAGGACGGGGAGATTGTTCCGACCAGGGCGGCAAAGGAGTACCGGGAGTGCTTTGACGAGATTCTGATTGATGAATATCAGGACAGTAATCTGGTGCAGGAATATCTTCTGATGGCAGTTTCCGGAGAACAGGACGGACGAAATAACCGCTTCATGGTAGGAGATGTCAAGCAGAGCATTTATAAATTCCGTCTGGCAAGACCGGAGCTTTTCATGGAAAAGTACCATACCTATACGAAGGAAGAATCCGGCTGCCAGCGGATTGACCTGCATAAGAATTTCCGGAGCCGCAGAGAGGTTTTGGAGGGAGTCAACACGCTGTTTCAGAAGATTATGGGGCAGGAGCTTGGCGGGATTGTCTATGATGAGGATGCTGCCCTTTATGAGGGCGCCTCTTATCCGGAAAACACCGGGAATGACACGGAATATCTGATTTTTACGCAGGAGGAGGAAAGCGGAGAGTCGGTGCGCAGCTTTGAAGCCAGGGCAATTGCTGCCAAAATCCGTACACTGTATCAGAGCTTTCAGGTGACGGACAAGGAGACCGGTGCGCTGCGGCCGGTACAGTACCGGGATATGGTGATTCTGCTCCGGACGAATTCTGGCTGGGCGCAGGAGTTTAAGGAGACGCTGCAAAAGGAGGGGATTCCTGCTTATGTGAGCCTCCGCACCGGGTATTTTGAAGCCTCGGAGATCCGGGAGCTTTTGCAGTTCCTGCATGTGATTGACAATCCGAGGCAGGATATTCCTCTGTATGGAACGATGAAATCTTACTTTGGAGGCTTTGGCGAGGAGGAGATTGCGAGAATCCGGGCCGGTGTGACGGACAAGAAGATCGAAGGGAAGGCTTCAGAAGATAAGGACAAAGCAGGAGAAAATACTTCAGAAGAGAATACCGTAGTGGGGGATGATTCAGCAGAAGCGGTAGTGGCAGCCGGCAAACCGATGGCTCTGATCGATCAGTTAAGGGCTTATGATGGAGATTTAAAAGAGAAGATCGCGGACTTTTTAACCATATTGGAGCATTACCGGCAGATGTCCGTTTATACGCCGATTCATAAGCTGCTGGAAGCATTGATTTATACAACCGGGTATTTTCAGTATGTGACGGCAAAGCCCGGTGGTGAGCAGCGAAGGGCGAATGTGGAAATGCTTTTGTCTAAGGCGGTCGCCTTTGAGCAGACGAGCTTTTATGGTGTTTTTCATTTTCTGCGCTACATCGAGCAGCTGTCGAAGTATGAGGTGGATTACGGAGAAGCGGATATTCTGGATGAAAATGCTGATGTCGTACGGATTATGAGTATCCACAAGAGTAAAGGACTGGAATTCCCGGTATGCTTCGTGGCAGGCTTATCCAAGAAATTCAATATGCAGGATACCACAGGACGTCTTGTGACCGATATGGATCTGGGGATGGGAGTGGATGAGATTGACAGTGAGCTTCGCATCCAGCGCCGTATGACGAAGAAAAATGTGGTTTCCCTGAAAATGCGTCTGGATACGCTGGCAGAAGAAATGCGTGTTCTTTATGTTGCCATGACGCGTGCCAGGGAAAAGCTGATTCTTACAGCAGTTGTCAGGGATGGAGAAAAGCTTAGGGAACAGATTGCATTATATGAAAATACGAAGGCCGAGGATGGCCGAATGCGTTTTACGGATCTTTTGAATGCCGGATCGTTCCTGCAATTTGTTCTGCCGGCATTGTCTGATGCACAGTTTATCAGCGAAGGAGAGCTGAAGGAGCAGGAGATTTCCGAGGAGTGTGGACAGCTTTTGCAAAGAGAACAGTTTATGTACCGGATTACGAGGGAAGAGGCGTCAGAAGAAGAGCTTGCACAGAAGGAAAAGCTGCGGCAGCGCATGGACCGCAGGTATGCGGACGAAGGGTTAAAGGAGCTGGTGACAAAGACCAGTGTTTCCGAGTTAAAGAAAGCACAGATGGATTTGGATTTTGCGGGAGAATTGTTCCCGGAAAAGGAAATCGTGCCGTATATTCCAGCCTTTATGCAGGAAGAGCAGGGAATGTCCGGGGCAGACCGCGGAAGCGCTTACCACCGGGTGATGGAGCTGCTTGATTTTGAGAAGGTGCTGGAAGCAAAAGCACAGATACAGGAACAAAATCAAGAATGGAAGCAGAATCAGGAACAAGATCAGAGTCAGAAAGAGAAGCATAATGAGGAAAATAATAAAGAAATGAACCGGGAAGAAAACCGGAGTAAGAAATCTGAGAAATCAGAAGCAGATACTTACATGATTTTAGAGTTGGAACGGCAGATTGCACTCATGGTAGAGAAAGAGCTGTTGCAGAAGCCATGGAGCGAAGCCGTTTCTGTGAAAAAGCTTGTTATATTTTTTCAATCTTCACTGGCACAGAGAATGGCAAAGGCACAGCACCTTCAGAAGCTCAAGAAAGAGCAGCCCTTTGTACTTGGCATCGCAGCAGACCGCGTAAAGCCGCAGTTTCCGCATGAGGAGCAGGTACTGATTCAGGGAATTATTGATGCCTTTTTTGAAGAGGGTGACGATCTTATCCTTATGGATTATAAGACCGATGCCGTAAAGACCGGGGAAGAGCTGGTGAAGCGTTATCACACCCAGATGGAATACTATACGGAAGCCTTAGAACGAATCGTTGGCAAGAGGGTAAAGGAACGGATTATTTATTCCTTTGCACTGGGTGAGGAAATCCGGATGTAATTCCATACAGGGGATTGACACCGGCCGGAAAGCGTTGTATCTTTATAACGATCGGTGCAATCACCGAAATAAATCAATCACTTCGCTAGGGGAGCATTTGCTGAGATTATCTGTTGTAACAGTTCAGCCGTGCAGAAATGATTGTGCAAGATGACCGAGGGAGCTTGCTCACTAAGGTCAGCTTATACAATCATTTCTATAGGGCGGACGCCCGACATGAAATAAGCTGCCGGAAAATACATATATTGGTTAGCCAATTTGTACAATCCGGAAGCTTATGAATGGTCATGGCTGAACAGTTACTATCTGTTACACAGATTAACCCTCACTACTTGAACCGGGTAATACCGGCGTAAGGAAGCACAGGATAACAGGATCATATTATGTCCTCCTTAGCGATGTAAAAAGTCTAAGGAGGATTTTTTATGTCACTGTTTTTAAACAAAGAAGACGGCTACTTTTCATTGACAACAGCCGGCGAGGTCGCTGTGATTATTCTGATTGCAGTTCTCGTAATTCTGACAGCAGTAATCAGCACCAGAGTCAAAGAGAACAAGGATCAGAAAAAGAGTCCGTTTTCTACCAGGCAGCTTGTATTTTCCGCAGTCGCACTGGCACTTGGCTTTGTCACCTCTTATATTAAGATCGTGAACATGCCCTGGGGCGGTTCCATCACGCTCTGCTCCATGCTGTTTGTAACCATGATCGGTTACTGGTATGGACCCAAGGTCGGTCTTACAGCTGCATTCGCCTTCAGTCTGCTGCAGTTCGTTCAGGATGGCGGAAGCTATATTTTATCCCCTCTGCAGGCATGCCTTGATTACATCTTCGCTTTTGCTGCATTAGGTCTATCCGGATTCTTCAATAAGCAGAAGAACGGGTTATTAAAGGGTTATCTCGTGGCAATTCTCGTAAGAGGCCTGTGTCATTCCATCGGCGGCTATCTGTACTGGATGGATTATATGCCGGATAACTTCCCGAAGTCACTGACTGCGATTTATCCGATTGCCTATAATTATGCCTACATCCTGGGAGAAGGTCTGATTACCGTAATTATCATTATGCTTCCTCCGGTAAAGAAAGCAATTGAAAAGGTGAAAGCAATGGCCGTACAGGCGTAAGGACAGGGATGGTTCACCCTCTTGCATTTTGCAAGGCGGTGTGCTATCCTGTTTTTAACAAGATATTGGTAACGTTACCAATAGTGTAAATACAGTGCTGAAAGCTATTTTGGAATAGCGGAAAGAGATGGAGAATATGAAGAGAGCAAGTGGCATTTTATTACCGGTTTCCAGTCTTCCGTCCCCTTACGGAATTGGAACCTTTTCCAGGGAAGCGTATGAATTTGTGGACTTCCTGGCAGCAGCCGGACAGACCTATTGGCAGATCCTGCCGTTAGGACCGACCGGATATGGGGATTCCCCGTATCAGTCCTTTTCCACCTTTGCAGGAAATCCGTATTATATTGATCCGGAGGAGCTGATTGAGAAGGGATGGATCACGAAGAAGGACTGTGAAAGCTATGATTGGGGAGATACCGATGGTTATGTAGATTATGAGAAGATCTATCTTTCCCGGTTCCGTCTCTTAAAGAAGGCTTTTTTGGAGAGCAAAATCGAAGAAGATGAAGAGTTTCAGAGCTTTGTGAAGGAAAATGAATACTGGCTTATAGATTATGCAATGTATATGGCAGTCAAGGATCATTTTAAGGGTGTGAACTGGTTAAGCTGGGATGAAGACATCCGGAATCGTGATGAGAAAGCCATGAAGAAATACCGTGAAGAGCTTACGGAAGAGATTCTGTTCTATGAATTCCAGCAGTATCTTTTTGCATCGCAGTGGCTCCGTCTTAAGAAGTATGCGAATGAGAAGGGTGTTCTGATTGTAGGAGACATTCCGATCTATGTTGCTTTTGACAGTGCAGATACCTGGGCGAATCCGGAGCTTTTCCAACTGAATGAAAAGGGTGAACCAGTAGCGGTTGCAGGATGCCCGCCGGATGCATTTTCAGCAACGGGCCAGCTTTGGGGAAATCCGTTGTATCGTTGGGATTATCATGCGCAGACCGGCTTTGCATGGTGGATGAAACGAATCGGCTATTGCTATAAATTATATGATGTGGTACGAATCGACCATTTCCGGGGCTTTGATGAATACTACAGCATTCCTTACGGCGATCCGACCGCAGAGTTTGGTAAGTGGGAGAAGGGACCCGGCTATGCATTGTTTAAGACGATGAAGGAGCAGATCGGCAACAAGCCGGTGATCGCAGAGGATCTTGGCTTTTTAACTCCGTCTGTTATCCGTCTTGTGAAAAAGACCGGCTATCCGGGAATGAAGATTCTGCAGTTTGCCTTTGATTCGAGAGAAGAGAGCGATTATCTGCCGCATAACTATACCGCAAACAGTGTGGTTTATACCGGAACACATGACAATGACACAACACTTGGCTGGTATCATACGATTCCGGCATGTGACCGACGCTTTGCAAAGAACTACCTGAACATCAAGGGGAATAAGAAGGTGACCTGGGAGTTTATCCGGGCAGCAATTGCAAGTGTATCCGATACGGCAATTATTCCGATGCAGGATTATCTGGAGCTTGGCAGTGAAGCCAGAATCAATACACCGTCTACCCTGGGAGATAACTGGAAGTGGCGGATGAGTGCAGAACAGCTCTCACCGGAACTGGCAGAAGAGATTCTGGAGTTATGTAAACTTTATGGACGTGTAAAAGAAAAATAAAGATAGGAAGAAAAAGAGAAGGCTGTGGAAGAAAGCCGGAAAAAGCCAGAGAAGGATACGGAAAGACCAGGAGAAATACAGAGAGAAAAAAGAGTTACAAAAAAGAAGAAAGAGGGATGGAAGATGGGAGAAATGACAATCAAGGATATTGCCAGAAAATGCGGGGTAGGACCAAGTACGGTATCACGCGCCATCAATAACCATCCCAATATCAATCCGGAAACCCGGGAAAGGGTCCTTTCGGTCATCCGGGAAACCGGCTTTGTCCCCAATAACAGTGCACGGAATCTGAAACGGACAGAAGCAAACTGTATTGCGGTATTGATTAAGGGCATCACGAATCCGTTTTTCAGTTCAGTGATCCGGATTATTGAAGAACAGATTGATGAAAAGCATTTTACCATGGTGATGCAGCATGTGGAAAGCTATGAGGATGAGCTTAACGTGGCGTTGAACCTGATCAAGGAAAAGCGGCTGCGCGGGATTATTTTTCTGGGAGGCAATTACCAGCATGATCCGAAAAAGCTCAGGATGCTGAATGTTCCTTTTGTATTCAGTACGATCGGGACAGTGGCAGAGGAGAGTGTGAAAAAGAATTATTCCAACATTGCGGTGGATGACCGGGCAGAAAGCTGCCGGATGGCAGAGTATCTTCTGGGACTCGGGCATAAGCAGATCGCCCTGATTACAGAAAATGCAGAGGGAGAATCGGTTGGAAAGCTCCGTCTCTTAGGCTATCAGGATGCGTTAAAGGAACAGGGAATCGCGGTAAATCCGAAGCTGATCTTGAAAATAACGGATGATGTCGATCCATATTCGATGGAAAACGGTTACCGGATGACGAAAGAGCTGCTGCAGTCCGGAGAGCCGTTTACGGCGGTGTATGCGATTGCGGATACCCTGGCGATCGGAGCCTGCCGGGCGCTGCATGAGGCCGGAAAACGGATTCCGGAGGATGTGTCGGTTGCCGGTTTTGATGGGATTCCACTTGGGGAATATTATATCCCGAAGCTGTCTACAATGCGTCAGCCGGTAGAAGCCATGGCAGATAAAACGGTCCGCCTGCTTCTGCAAATCTTAGAAGAAGGCGGATCGCATGAACATCTGATTTTTCCGGCAGAGCTGGTGATCCGGGAATCGACCGCTCCACCTGGATAAATACAGGTGATAAACTACACTGCATCTGAAACCGTTTCGGGTATGTGATCCTGAATAGTTATACCGGTTCAGGGGTGGAAAACACGTTTTGACAGGTTGGAGTTGTGATATTCCGGATTGTTCGTGACATCCTCCTGAAACCAGTCAAGCGGAGTGAATGCATTGGCAGTCTCCACATCCGGAAATTCCACTTCGGCAATCATTAATGGTGCAAAGGGCGCATCAAATACATCAAGTTCGACTTTTAAGGCGGTATCTGTGATTGGGATCAGATACCGTTTTTTGGAAATAATGTTGCCATCGGCTTTCGGGCGGAGATGCTCGTAACCTTCCCTGGATAAAGGCAGGTTGTATTCTTCCCGTGCAAGGAGTCCGGTGCCCTTGTAGGTGAGGTAATATTCCTCATCCTGCCTGCGGATGCGGATCACAGGGGAGGTGCAGAGGTAGGCCTGCTCGATGTGAAGGCATTCGTAGTCAGAGAGATTTTCAGGGAGGTATCTGATTAAAAATTTACGTTCAATTTCCATAAAAGTGTCCTTTCGTTGTTAAAATGATGAACCTGTTAAATACTAACTTTTCTGTATGTATGCTTTTAAAATTGCATAATGAATTATATCACAATAGGAACGGACTGTGTGAACGGATTGAATTGCGTTTACCGGCAGGCAATATAAACATCCATGCTTTCTCCATTGGTTTCAAAGCAGGGAATAACATCCTTTTCCGTATGTTCCAGATTATTCACGCTCATATACTCCATAAGTGTTTTATAGGCATTAGGAATGGTAACAAAAGGGTTCTCAAAAGGATTTTCAATATGGATTGCTGCATACCTGTGGTCTGCCTGCTCATGTATTTCAATATCAGGAGGGACAATACCGTCAGGAAGCACCCATGCAGCCTCATACCCATGCATATTGAAAACATTGATCTGCTCCTGTGACAGTTTAGGAAAATCCCAACCGATGATACGAGGTTTCTCAACGCCATAGCTGCGGGCAATGGAGAATACTCTGTCAATGGCGTCTCTTTCCGGGTCGGAGCTTATAACCGCATATTTTATATAGCGAAAAGCAGGCACGGTTTCAACACGCAAATTGGTATATACTTCGTTACAAATGACCATATCATCACGGAACAGATTGTCCAGGGAACAGTTGAAAAGTCTGCAAAGCTCTATCGCCTTATCCATTTCGGGCTGGGCTGCATCCAGTTCCCATTTGGATATGGTCTGACGGCTGACATTCATTTTTTCAGCCAAATCCTCCTGTGTCATATTTTCTCTCAGATGTCTTAAAAATTATAAATTCTTTCCGAAAATCATAAAAAATTTCCTCCTATAATAAATCTTGAATCAATAATTTTACCGGTTTTGTTTTATAATTGCTCTGTCATTTTTTTGCGTACGCTGTATAATTAATATAGTGTTTCCATTAACAAACTGCAACCAATTGATATGTGCTGTTTTTTTACATTGCGCAACTTCAAAGTGCGTTCAAAGCCAAATGTAAAAGCATAGGAATCCGTTCGCACAGTCTGCTCATAATGTGGTACAATATAGATTATACTGTTGGAGCTGCTCTTGGTTATAGAGAAAGGATATTTGTTTAAGGAGGAACGGAAAAAATGGGGAAAATCACTTTATATCACGGAACTCCGGACAAACTTGTCGTACCGAAGTACGGCGGCGGGAATGAAAAACACGATTATGGCAAGGGCTTTTGTCTGACCGAGAGTATGGAACTTGCCAAAGAGTGGGCAGTGTGCCGGCCGAATGATACCAATGGATGGGTTCATAAATATGAGCTTGAAACCGATGGACTGAAGATACTGGATTTTCAGCAGATGGATGTTCTTGTGTGGCTTGCTGAACTGATGAAACACAGGGATGCCGCCGACTCCAAGCGATATCGTATGCTTGCAAAGAAGTTTATCGAGAAATACGGTGTTGATACAAGCGGTTACGATGTGATTCGTGGCTGGAGAGCCGATGCGTCTTACTTCTATATCGCTAGGGAGTTCGTGCGGGACAATATTGACATTGACATTCTCGAAGAACTGCTCTCACTGGGTGGTTTAGGCATTCAATACTGCATCAAATCCGAAGCGGCATATGCCAGACTGACTGAGATGCAGGAGGAACTGCTTGCCGTCCCCTATGCCGAGTTTAACGACAGGTACAACCAAAGAGATGTGGAAGCAAGAAAAAATATGCGTGACCTTGTTGATTCTGATGAGAACAAGGTTACAAAGGTGTTCAGTACCTTGTTTGAGAGGTGATCATAATGCGGGCGTATGCAGAAGAATATTTGAATGATGTGGTAGAAAACCAGGGAAAACTCTTTGATCTTGTGGCTCAACAGTATTCCGATAAGGATACCGAGGAGTTCATCAATACCTATATGGCAAGCAAGACCAGAAAGAGTATTGACGAAGCAAAAGCCTATGTCAATACAATGGACGCAAAAGAGCTTTGGGCTTATTTCACCGAAACAGAAAACTACTGTCTGAAAGACGGTAAAGCGCTGGAAGGGTTTATGCCATCCTGGATCGGAGAATTTTACGCCTACTACCAGTGGTACTACAACCTGCCGAGTGCAGAGCTTGTCAAGAAAATCCCCATATCCTTTTTGAAAAAGGCGTATGCCGGACTTCACGACCTGAAACTTAATCTGGCAGTGGAAAAAGTAGGTGAAGTGTGATGGCAGTCATTTGTTTTCACAATCCGAATGGAGAAAACGGATATTTGAGCAACTGGTATCCTGCTGCATTTACCAAGGATGGCATTACCTTTTCCACGATGGAGCAATATATGATGTATCGCAAAGCGGTTTGCTTTGGTGATGTGAAAGTTGCAGAGCAGATCCTCGCCACGGAAGATGTTGCCGAAATCAAGGCTCTCGGACGGCTTGTGTCAGGCTATGATGAAAGCCTGTGGAATGGTGTCCGGCAGATCGTTGTCTATGAGGGACTTTTGGCAAAGTTCTCGCAAAGCCTTGATTTGAGGAAACAACTGAAAGAGACAGGAAGTGCTGTTCTTGCCGAGTGTGCAGTGAAAGACCGGATATGGGGAATCGGTCTGTCCATGCATGACCCTGACAGGCTTGATCAGGTAAAATGGAAGGGACAAAACCTGCTGGGTTATACTCTTATGATGGTGCGTGATAGACTATAGACGGTATAATTCTCTAAAACAGAAAGTGTACTGTGTGTTTTAACATTATATGAAGAGATTTATGAATGGATATGGTTGAACTATTACAAATCAATACGCAGCATGCTAAAAATGTATGAAAATATATGGAAAGGAAGTAAAGTAATGAGTGAAGTATATGTTTTTTTTGCAACGGGATTTGAGGAAATCGAGGGGTTAACCTGTGTGGATCTGATGCGCAGGGCAGATATTGATGTGACAACGGTATCGGTGACCGGAGATCGAACAGTAGTGGGCTCGCATAAGATTCCGGTACAGATGGATAAGCTGTTTGATGAGGTGGACTTTGGACAGGCGCAGATGCTGGTGCTTCCGGGAGGAGGACCGGGAACGAAGAATCTGGAGGCGTTTGAGCCGTTGATGAAGCAGATCGATGCCTTTGTAAATGAGGGAAAGGCGGTAGCAGCGATCTGTGCAGCACCTTCCATTCTGGGACACCGTGGACATCTGAATGGAAAGAATGCGATCTGTTTCCCGGGACTTGAAGAGCAGCTGACGGGAGCAACGATTGTAGAACAGGGTGCTGTACGGGATGGACAGATCATCACCGGAAGAGGTATGGGAGCGTCGGTTGATTTCGGTCTTGCCATTGTAGAATTCTTTAAGGGAAAAGAGGCCGCAGACGCATTAGCAAAGAAAATATGTTATGTAAACTAAAAGAAAGAAGTAATCATTATGTTTAATCAGTTGACACAAAGAGATATTGATGCCATGCAGAAGGAAATAGAGGAGCGGAAGCTTGTGATCCGGCCCAAGCTTTTAGAGGATGTCAAGGAAGCGAGGGCACATGGCGATTTAAGTGAAAACTTTGAATATTATGCTGCTAAAAAAGAAAAGAATAAAAATGAAAGCAGGATTCGTTTTTTGGAGCGGATGATTAAAACCGCAGAAATTATTCCGGATGACGCAGCAGAGGATGAAATTGGCATGAACTCCATTGTGACCGTTCAATTCGAAGAGGACGGATCGGAGGAGACCTATACGATTGTGACAACCATGCGCGGAAATTCCCTGGAGAATCTGATCAGTGTAGAATCTCCGATTGGAAAAGCACTGATGGGACACAAGGCTGGTGACCGCGTGGAAGTGGAGGTCAGTAAGGATTACAGCTATGGACTTCTCGTACAGAAAATTGAAAAAGATGAGAACATGGAAGAGCATAAGTTAAGAGATTTTTAGGCAAAAACTTCCATTCATAATTTTATCTCCGTCGTAGATACTATGAACAAGATAAGTGATGCGGAAGCGCTTTGATTGAAGAAATCTTCAGGATAAGCGTAGCCAAAACGCTTATCCCATTTAGCAAAGCGCTGCATGTGTACATGTGAGTTTTGTTAGACGAGTAGAATAACGAATAGTTATGTAAACTTGATTAATTCGAAATGGAGGTGAAAAGAATGGCAAGCAACAAGACTAATAGAACAGAAGTTCCGGAGGCTAAGGCCGCTTTGGATCGTTTCAAAACAGAAGTTGCTTCTGAACTTGGTGTAAACCTTAAGGAAGGTTACAATGGTGACTTAACATCCAAGGAAGCCGGTTCTATCGGTGGTGAGATGGTTCGTAGAATGATCAAGAAGCAAGAAGAGCAGATGAAATAACCTGCGTAAAGCAGAATCTGTCTGAGCAAATAAGACGCCCGACTGTAGAAATGCAGTTGGGCGTTGTTTTTCGTTCGTCCACGTTGGCAGTATCTGCTTTACAGAGACATACATACGCACATCCAAGATAGAAATCATAAGGCAGGCTGCCATAGCTCAACCCAAACGCTCTTTGCTGCTTATATGGGATGTCTGAGAAAACGGTTGAGGCCTGGGAGACAGCCGACAGTAGTAGAAAAAGGAGAAATGAAATACACGTTCTGTGCCGTAAAAATGGCATGGAACGTGTATTTTGTTTCAGAAAAAATAAGGGCTGTGAAAGGAGTGCGGCTACCGTGTGTAAAATTTGAAAGATATGAGTATTTTTGACATTCTATAAAAAAATGGGAATTGCTATAATCGGCTTATCATAGAAAAGGCAGAAAACAAGATGGAAAAGAAAAAAATGAAAGCATGGATTCTTACAGAACCAGGAAAACTGGAATTACAGGAAGTGAACATCCCGGAGCCGTCTGAGGAACAGGTGCTGGTCGAAATTGACCGGGCATGCAGCTGCAATGGATCAGATCCATGGATCTTCCATGGCCATGAAGCATACCGGACTCCTCTCGTTTTTGGTCATGAAGGCAGCGGCAAAATCGTCAAAGCCGGAAAAAAAGTAAAGGAATTTACAGTGGGACAGAAGATCTGCTGGTGGTTTGAAGCGGGTGCATTTGCACAATATCAGTTAGTCAGCCCATATCAGACGGCAGTATTTGAAGTCCCGAAAAATATTACAAGGGATGAATGTCCGGTGATGGAACTGGTGCTTGCGGCATGTCGGGCACTGATGCAATATCCAGCGAAGCAAGATCGAAAAAGACTGCTGATCTGTGGCCTTGGGCCAAGTGGACAGGTTTTACTTCAATATGCAAGGGCACTGGGGTATGAAAAGATCGTTGGCTGGGATTTGTATGAAAACCGTAGAAAACTGGCATTATCTCTTGGAATCGATGAAGTTTACGATCCTTCTTTGCTCACGGCAGAAGAAGTACAAAGGATGGACAAATCCGATATTTCCGTATATATGATGGGAGATGACCGGTTAGAGAACGAACCTACCGCGGACTGGGTGATTCGTGCAACCAGATCGTATGGAACGCTGGTCTCCTATGGACATCCGGAACACGGAATGCATTTTTCCCCTTATCTGCTTCAAAGCACCAATCTTACCATGGTTTGCCCGGAAAACAATATGGAACATATCCGGGAAAAAGGGAAAGATGTAATTGCACTGGTCGAACAGGGGAAAATAAAAATAGAGCCACTGATCACCCATAGGGCTGGATTTTCCAAAATGCCGGAAATGTTTGAAAATCTTATGAAACATCCAGACGAATATATGAAAGTGATCTATCACTGGGAGGATAAGGAATGAAAAAAATAACACTTGGACTGACGGGACAGGCTTTGGGAGAAATAAAAACATTTGACAAGATTGTAGATCTTGCAAAAGAAAAATATGGGATCACACACTTTGAACTGTGGCCGGTAAATGTTCCGGGAGAGGGACTTGGCTATTGTGACCGCGACATCAGCCAGATCGTAAAGATCAAAGAAGAGAAAAAGGTTGCCATTGATTGCGTGACGCAGGAAGCTGCTTTTGTGGAAGCAGCGGTAAAAGATGAAAACTGGTACCGTCAGATTATGAAGGGAACCATTGATGCGGCAGTGGCAGTTGGGGCGAAGGTAGTAAATCATTATTGTTATTTCATCAATCTGGATGAAAAGCCGGATTTTGACAAGTTAGACCAATACTGGGCAGAACCTTTGGACTATGCGAAAAAGAGAGGAATAACACTGGTATTGGAAAATGAGGCTCATGATGTGACTCGTCATCCGGAGACCACCGCGAAGATCGTGGAACATTTTCACGACTCTGCGTTTAAGACCAATCTGGATGCAGTTAATTATTTTCATGCAAGTGAAGAAGGCTTTCCGGCCGCCTATGAGATCCTGAAACCTTATATCGGATATGTGCATCTGAAAAATGCCTGCCTTTACCGGGAAGGAGCCGGACAGGAAAAAAGGGATCAGGGCGCGCCGATGTCCGGTATTTATGAGGGAAGACCCATTCAGTATGCACCAATTCCGGATGGAAGTGTAAATATAGGAGGACTCATAAACCGGATTTTGGAAGATGATTTGTATCATGGAACCTGTACATTGGAGCCGCATACCACACCGGATCGAGTGGAGTATTTTTGCGAAAGAGAAACCGGATGGTTAAGAGAACATCAGTTTATTTAAAAAGGAGGACTTATATATGTTAGCAGCAGTTGTAGAAAAACCTGGACAGCTTGTAGTAAAAGAAGTGGACAAGCCAAAGCCCGGACCACAGCAGTTTTTGATCAAAACCCTTGCATCTTCAATCTGTAATGCAACGGATAATCACATTGTGGAAGGAATCTTTGATGGCTACCATGATCATTATCCGCAGATTCTGGGACATGAAGTGTGTGGGGAAGTGGTAGAACTGGGAAGTGAAGTGACGGATGTAAAAATCGGAGAACGTATTGCCATGTATACTCCTTATGGTGCTTTCGCAGAATATGTGCCGGTAGACCGCTGGGGATATGGATTTGCAAGAGTACCGGACGGTGTGAGCAATGAGGTGGCCAGTATCTGCGAAATGTTTGATGGATCTTTTCGCAGTACCATTGCATGTGCATCAATTCAGCCGGGAGAAAAAGTTCTGGTCATCGGATGTGGTCCCATGGGACTTACAGCGACTGCATGTGCCAAGATGTATGGTGCAGAAATAACCTGTGTAGACCTGTATCAGAACCGTTTGGACAAAGCACTGGAAATGGGAGCTTCTCATGTATTTAACCGCAGTAAAATGAGTGCTCAGGAAATCATAGACGCAATTGGCACGGAAGTGGGAGAAATGGATACCGCATTTATGTGTATCGCATTAGACCGTTCCGAAGAAAACGATGCTTTTTATATTCCCATTGAAGTGCTCAAAGAAAACGGAAGAATGAGCGGGTTAAATGTGGAAGTAAAATTAGAAAATCACAATCACAGAATGAACCCCTTTCATATGAACCGGAAAAATATTTTGTACCATCATAATTTATCCCGTCCCGGAAGACTGGAAGATTTCCAGTTTGGGTATGACTGCGTTGCACAGGGACGGATTCCTATGGAGAAACTGATCACACACAAAGTAACATTAGATCAGCTTCCTTATGCGCTGGATATGTGTCATAACCACTTGGATCAGTGCATTAAATTCATCGTCTATCCAAGACTTTCCAAATAGGAATGAAGCCAGTGGGGAAAGAATATAGCAGGAACATAACAGAAGAAAGTGAAAGAACGAACACAAAGAAGAAGGAGAAGAGAAAAATGGCAATCGAAAAGAGTGTAGAGATGGTATTGAAGATCAAACCGGTGTATGTACATCTGATTCATCGTACTCCTTATATGGGGCCATGCCGCTATGGAGAAGGAGAACAGCTGGAACGTGCCTATGATGAAATGATGGCGGCAGAAAACTTTGAAAAAATGAAAAAAACAATTCAGGAAATGTACGGAAATGACAGTCACTATCAGCTGCTGAAGCCGGTATATCTTCCTCAGCTGGATGAATTTATTCTCCGTCAGGAAGAACTGGATCTGGTAAAACCGGATATTTATGAAGCAGATGTCATTCTTATGGAAGGCTTGATGGGACAGCACATTGCTGTGAATCTTGCAAAAAAATTCAAAAAACCGATTGTAGCTGTGGGGTGCTGCACCAGTACGGATGTAACAGCCGGTTTAAAGGCAGCCGGATTTGAAGCCTATGGAGCGGTCCGTATGGAGGATACCTGGAAGATCATGCAGGTACTTCGGGCGAGAAAGGGAATCCGGAACACCCGTGTACTCTCCATTCTCAAAGGAGACATTATCTCCAAAGGTGTGGAAAGCAACATTACAGATCTGATCGGTCTGACCAATACATATGGAATTTCTTTTAAGTTTATGAATGCAGGGGAATTTCTGGATGAGATTGGAAAGCTTACAGAAGAAGAGATCAAAGAAGCGGAAGCAGTAGCGGATGACCTGATCGGTGGGGCAAAATACAATGCCATGTCAAGAGATTATGTAGTCCGTTCCTGTAAAGTTTATGTAACGGCAAAGAAAATGCTGTCTTTGTATGACTGTAATGCATTTACCATTCCCTGTTTTGAAATCTGTGCTACCCATCGTCTGAACAATGAGAAATATACATTTTGCCTGACGCATTCTCTTTTGAAGGAAGAAGGAATTCCTTCTGCGTGTGAAGCAGATTATAGCGCACTGGTGGCCATGATCGTTATGATGAACATTCTGGACAATGCGCCGCATATGGGAAATCTTCATCCGGCACTTCCTCATGAGATACCGGAAAACCTGAAAGATAACCAGAATCTTCTCAAAATGTTCCATGCAGTTCCAACCCGTTATATGCATGGAAGAGACTGTCAAAAAGCAGACTATGCGATCCGGAGTTTCACAGCCGGAAACTGGGGCGCAACGATCCGGTATGATTTTGACCAGGACAAGGATGAAAAGATCACACTGATTCGCTGTAATCCACAGGCAACCGGTATGATGGCAGGAAGAGCAACGATTCTTCAGGGTCATGGTTATGATAACATTGGATGTGACATTGGGTATTTCGCTGAGGTAGAGGATATCAATGTATTTTTTGACAGAATGTGCGAATATGGACATCACTATGTATGGGCTTATGGAGATGTATCCGATGTGCTGAAAAAAGTAGGAGAGGCAACTGGATTTCAGGTAGAGGTAGTCTGAGTGGATTACGATGCAGAATTAAAAAAATACAGGACAACGGCAGAAGAAATCCTGAAAGAGTTAAAAGAGCAACCCAAGCTTACGTATGAGCAATTTGAAGGACTCCTTCGAGCTTATACCATGGCAAGATTTCTTCTGCCTGCAGATACAGACGAGGATGAGATTGATAAGCTTGCAGCTGTGAGCATAGCAAGAATCTATCAGATTCCTGCTGAAAAACTGATACAGACAGACAAACCAAGTGGATGTACATATGCAACATCTGTTTCGGACAAAAAAGTGCTTTTGATCCTAAGTCTTCAAAAAGCACTTGGTGTAAAGCTTGATGGGTCACAGACTGTGAAGATCAAAACTTTGACACAACTTACAAATTGTTTATGGGAACGCATACATGACCATAACTAGATCGGCAAATAGAATCGTCCATGCCTTATGGCATGGACGATTCTGGAAAGGATAGTTTATGATAAGAAAAAAGATTGCATGTGACCATACATGGAAATTTATGCTTGATCCCCAAGATCAGGGGTTGGAAAAACAATATTATGAAAAAAAGTTAGAGGATGCAAAGGATGTATTGGTTCCTCATACTTTTAACGTAGGAAATGGAACAGATACTTACCGAGGAATTGCCTGGTATCAATATTCGTTTCAGGTAGAGGAAGACTGGAAAGATGGGGTTCTTCGTCTACAATTTAATGGAGTTTATCGGGATGCCAGATTCTGGGTAAATGGAGTTGAAGTAGGAAACCATTACAATGCCGGATTTACTACATTTATGTTAGATATTTCCAAAACGGTAAAATGGGGAGAAGAAAATCTTTTGACGGTTCGGGTAGATAATCGTTATTCACCGTATGCACTTCCGTGGCATGACCAGTTTGACTGGGCAGATGATGGTGGAATTTTTCGTCCGGTTTATCTTTTAGTAACAGATCAATTTTCTGTGAAAGCAGCGTTGATAGAAGCAATTCCCCAAATTGAAAAAATTGGAAAAAGGGTGCAGCAAGCCTCGGCGTTGATTCTTTATCATGTGGAAATGACAGAAAAAAATGAACATTATATTTTGGAATATGAATTGCTGGATGAAGGAAAGCTTTTACAAAAAGGGATTTGTAAAGAAGCCGGTAGCTGTGAAGAAAGGAACACACGAGAAGAGCTTGTTTTAGGGGAAAATACCATAGATGGAGAGATCTTTGTACAGAATGTCCAGTTGTGGCATTTTGATGCACCAAAACTGTACACATTCCGTTTATATACAAAAATAGATGACAAGATAAGGGATATTTATGAGACATCGATTGGATTTCGAAAATTTGAAATTTGTGGTTGCAATTTTGTTTTCAATGGAGAAAAAGTGGAACTGGTAGGAACTGAATGGATGCCAGGTTCGGATCCGAGAATTGGAAACGCAGAGCGGCCGGAGGATATTGCCAGATATCTTCAGATTCTAAAGGAGTCCAATTGTGTTTATACAAGAGTGCATTGGCAGCAGGATGAAAGTTTTTATCAATGGTGTGATATGCATGGAATACTGGTTCAGGAGGAAGTTCCACTATGGGGGCAGCCTAATGAGCCTGCACATAATGTTTTAGAAGTTGTAAAGGCACAGTTTAAGGAAATGATGGAATCGCATTATAATCATCCGTCTATTATTAGCTGGGGAATCGGAAATGAGCTAAACGGTCAAAGCGAAATTACAAAGACTTATGTAAAAGAAATTGTGAAATGGGTGCATACCTATAACCCATACAGACCGGTAAGCTTTGTATCCAATACGATGTGGGGAACAAAAGATGATGCAAATTGTTATAGCGACATCATGATGTGCAATGAATATATCGGAACCTGGCATGTGGGATTTGATAATAATCAGGCCGTTAAGGAATACCGTGAGGCAAATCCGGATAAGCCAATGGTGATCTCAGAGTTTGGCTTATGTGAATCGGTATTTCCTTGGGGAAATAAAGCAAGCGAAAAGATTTTTCTGGATAAAATCGGTATTTATCGAAGAAATGGCATAAATGGATGTATTTATTTTTGCCTGAATGATTATAGAACGCAAATGGGAGAAGACGGAAAAGGAGCACTGCGGTACCGGATCTTTGGAGCTGTGGATCTGTATGGGAAGAAAAAAACGTCTTATGAAGCGGTGAAAAGAGAATGTGCGCCTGTGGAAATGCTGTATTTCGGGCAGGAGAAAGACATGCTTCATATAAAGCTGGAAGTAAGAGAACATTTGCCGGCATATGAAATAAATGGATACTATCTGATGGTTTCCGCAATAGGTGAAGCACCAGTTTATGAAAAAATACCACGGGCTAAGCCAGGCGAAATTTTGGAACTGAATATTCAGTGGAACAGTGAGAAGGTGCCACTTTTGAAAATTTACAGACCGACAGGAGATGAAATTTTATCAGCTCAGTTATAAAGAGGTGACAGAGGATGGAATGCAAAAAAGATTTTCCTATATTTCAGGAAAGTAACATTGTTTATCTGGATAATGCAGCGACAACACAAAAACCGGAAACGGTGATAAACAGTTTTCGGATTTATGAAAAATACAATGGAAATGTGCACAGGTGCCCTCATAAATGGGGGCGTCTTATGACGGATGAATATGAAAGGGCACGACAGAAGGCGGCAGATTTTTTTCATGTGAAGGAAAGCGGAACGGTTATTTTTACAAGAGGTGCGACAGAGGGAATCAATCTGGTGGCTTCCTCGTATCTGCCATACGTAGCAGAGGATCGAAATGAAGTGGTGGTGACGGTAGCGGAGCATCACAGCAATTTTGTTCCCTGGCAGCAGTGGTGCAGAAAAACAGGGAAAAAACTGATCGTACTTCCAACCGTCGAAAATGAAAATGTGGATCTTCAAATGCTGGAAGAAGCCATTACAGAACGAACGGCACTTGTGGCGATGGCACATCTTACTAATGTGTTTGGAATCCTTCAGCCGGTGGAAGAAGCAGCAAAGCTGGCACATGACAAAGGGGCTCTGCTTCTGGTGGATGGAGCCCAGGCAGCGGGACATATTTCAGTGGATTTTGAAAAACTGGGCTGCGATTTCTATGCAGTATCCGGGCACAAGATGTATGGTCCGACCGGAATTGGGTTACTCCTTGGAAAAAAGGATATTTTGAATCAGATGGAGCCTTGGCAGTATGGCGGAGAGATGATTGATCAGGTATCCATTGCAACAAGCAGTTTTCAGGAAGCACCCTACCGATTCGAAGCGGGAACGCCGGATTATGTGGGGGCAGTGGGACTTGGAAAGGCACTGGATTATTTAAGCACCTTTGGAATGGAAGAAATCAGAAAATCGGAGGAACAGATTTTCCGGGCAATGGTGCAGAAAATCCGAAACCTGGAAAGAGTGAAATTTCCGGTAGATCCGGAAATTTCTCATGGAATTCTGTCTTTTGAAATAGAAGGCCTGCACCCTTTTGATGGGGCAATCCTTTTCGATGCACAGAAAATAGCGGTAAGAAGCGGCATGCATTGTGCGCAGCCTCTGATGAAACATTATGGATTACCGGAGGGAACGTTACGGATTTCTGTTGGAATGTATACCGATATGGAAGATGTAGAGAAATTCACAGAAGCATTGGAGCGAATTTTAGAGCGTGTCTGAAGTGGGAAGAATACTATGACGATAGAAGAAAAACAAAAAGAGTTTCTGGAAAAACTGGATACTTACGAAGATGAATTCGATAAATACGGATATGTGATCTTTCTGGGAAGTCAGTTAGAGCCTATGCCGGAGGAATGGAAAACCGATGAGAATCTATACGCAGGCTGCCTGTCAAAGATATGGATTCATAAAGAATTGAAAAAAGGAAGAATTTTTTTGTCCGTAGATTCGGATACGCTGATTGTGAAAGGACTTCTGTATATATGGAAAAAAATACTTCAGGGACATACCCTGGAGGAAATAAATCATGCAAAGATTACACTGTTTGATGATCTGGATATGGAAAGTGTCTTAAATGAGACCAGAAGAAAGGGAATGAAAGGACTGACTTCCTGGATTCTGGATGAGCTCCAACAGCCGGTAACCGTGCTGTTTTTAAATACAGACAATGTGAAGCCGGACACCGTAAGCAGTGAAGTCTGCTTTCAGAAAAAGTTGATTCAGAAAGAGTTGGACCGTTACCTCACACGGTTAGGGTATCAGGTAATTATTGCAGAAGAGCCGGACTTTGGGGGTGGAGCATGGAAAGATCAGATGGACAGGTCAAATTGTATTCTGATGAGAGTCAATGAAAACCGGATGGAATCCCAAGATGGAAAGGCCGGGCAAGGCAAGAAGGAGAAAGATTCGTTTCACGTTTTGGCAAAGCCGGCAGACGAGTGCCCCGGGGAGCTGCTTTCCATATTAGGAAACAAAGGAATAAAACAGGCTTCCCGGATCGTGCTTCTGGAAGGGGAAAGCATGCACGGCTGTCTTTATGCCGTCTATGATTTCCTGGAAGAGCTGGGAATGCGGTTTTATATTGAGGAAGATGTATTTCCGGGGGAAACGCAGGAAAAGAAAATCTGTGAACTAAATCTGGATCATAGCAAAAAACCACTGTTCGAGATTCGCGGTTTGCTTCCTTTTCATGATTTTCCGGAAGGACCGGATTGGTGGGAAAGAGAAAATTATAATCGTGTCATGATGCAGCTGACCAAAATGAAAGGAAATTTTCTGGGGTATCACACCTATCCGGAGAATGAGAAAGAACCGGATAAGATGACAGCAGAACCTCTTGTATGGATTGGCCCTTCGGAGGATGTGGAGGAAAACGGTCAGGTGAAAAGTGCCTATCCGGTACAGCATTTTCGAACCGAAGGAGATAGCTGGGGATACCATCCCGGCAAAACCTCGGAGTATCCTTTTGGACTTGGACGTTTTTTTACGGAAGACGATATGGCAGCGTCCTATATGAAACACGGACCTGGGGGAACATATCAGGAGAACCTTGCCTCATCCTGGAAGGAAGATCCGGAGGCTGTATCTGAGAAATACCGGGACATTTTTCAGAAAAGCGGATTGTTTTTTGCTGATGTGCTTCAGGAGGCACACAGATTGGGAATCCAAAACTGTATTGGAACGGAAACACCGCTGACCATTCCGAAAACATTGCAAAAGCGGATAAAGGCGGAAAGTGGAACGGCTGAGAAAAAAGCTTTATACGAAGGGATGTTTAAACGGATCGGGCAGTTGTATCCGCTGGATTACTACTGGCTGTGGACTCCGGAGGACTGGACATGGAAGGGAAATACTCCCGATGATACTCAAAATACCATAGAGGATGTTACCTGTGCCCTGCAGGCAAAAAAAGAGCTTGGTGCAAAATTTGAGCTTGCCATGTGCGGATGGACTCTTGGACCGCAGGAAGACCGTGCGAAGTTCGATCAGCTGTTTCCAAAAGAAATGCCATTTTCCTGTATCAATCGCCATCTGGGATTTGATCCGGTAGAGGAATCCTTTCAGAGAGTAACCGGAAGGGCAAAATGGGCAGCCCCCTGGCTGGAAGATGATCCGGCACTGCTGGTGCCGCAGCTGTGGGTGAAGCGAATCCGAAAGGATGCCTTTGATGCAAAGGAATACGGCTGCAATGGCCTGATTGGAATCCACTGGAGGACAGAAACCATTGGGATGAACATCCGTGCTCTGCTGGATGCAGCATGGGAGCAAAACGGATGGAAATCAAAAGAACGGGAAAAAGCAGAAAAGCAGCAGGAGCAGCCGGGAAACGAAGCCGGCAATGAAAGTCCGGAGAATGTACTGGCAGGAGTGGAAGCTTACATTCCGGAATCGGTAACACAAGACAGAATTCTTCTTGCAGAGGATTTTTATAAGGATTTCGGGATCCATTATTTTGGTCTGGAAGAACTGGGAGCCCTTTTATGCAGGTTGGACAGTCAGCTTCCAAGACCTTGCAGATGGGAAGATGGTCCTGGAAATATTTATTTGAATGAACTGCCGCTTTCCTATGTGGAGCATTCGTATGAGTTCGTGGATGAATGGGAAAAAGCGGGAGAAAGGATTTTGGATCCGGATGCAAAAGAACGGTGGGAGATCTGGCTTGCAAGATTCTGGTTTATGCGGGAATGTGCACGTCTTGGATGCCATATGGCGATATTTGAAAAACTGGAAGATCCGGAGGAATTGAAAAAAGAGGCAGAACAGATAAGAAAAACAGCCGGGGATATGGCAGCAGATTGTTGTAATTTCATTTGTTCCATGGGGGATATGGGAAACTTGGCAGCACTTGCACAGAGAAACCTGCTTCCATTTAAGAAAAAAATAGATGAGAAACTGCGTGCAGCAGGATGTGAAGTGACAGACTGGGAACAGATACCGGATGAAAAAATAAAAAAGCGGTGTGTATGTCTGTCGGAACCTTCTTACCTGAAGAAAACAGATACATGGAATGTGAAAGTGCTTGCCACAAAAGGAGCAGGAACGGCAAGTTTATACTGGCATCCGCTGCATGATACCAGTAATGTGCAGGAAATAAAACTGTTAAGGGTAACGGACTTTATTTTCTGTGGGACAATACCGGCAGATACCTTCTCGGATAGTTTTTGTTATCAGTTTGCGCTGGATGGAGAGAAAGACAGAAAAAAGAGAACTATGGCAATTTTATAAGAAACAAAAAGAGCCGGCCTTTGAGGATTTTGAAGGCCGGCTAAAGTTGTGATATAGTTACATATATTAAAAAAATATGGGAGAACGAAAGAAAAATGTACAAAGCAGTGATCGTGGAAGATGAAATGTTTGTCCGTATGGGAATTAAGATGTCCGTAGACTGGGAAAAACTGGGCATTGGAGACGTGGAAACCTATGCAAACGGGCAGCAGGCATGGGAAGCTTACCAGGAGGAAAAGCCCGATCTGATTCTCACTGATCTGAAAATGCCGGTTATGTCCGGAATGGAATTGATCCGAAAGATCCGGGAACAGGATGATCGTACCAGGATCATTATCTTAAGCTGCCTAGAAGAATTTGCGCTGGTCAGAGAAGCACTGTCCCTTGGCGTTACGGATTATATTTTGAAGCTGACCATGACACAGGAAGACATGGCGAAAGTGATTGACAAAGCACTGACAGAATTAAGAGTACTGGATGAAGTACAAAGGAACAAGGAAGTGCCCAAAGAGCAGCTGGAGGATCTTTTGCTGAATGTGATGCATTATAAGGATCAGACCGCAATGGAAAAACTGGAAAAGCTTTCCCTTCCATTTTATTCCAAAAATCTGATGCTGGCAGCGGTACAGGTTGGAAATGAAGAACTTCTGAAAGAACGTTTTCGTGATAAATATGGAGGAATCGTCAGCTTTTCCATATTGAATATTCTGGATGAACTGATCGGGCGAAGCATGAAAGGAATGGGAATCCGGGAAAATGGGCAGACGTACCTGATACTGGCGTCGGAAGAAGGCGACGACTCCGTTGCGGAATATCATTATGAAGAGCTGCTGCGTCGTGTGCAAAAGACATTTTTTACCTATTTCGGGATTAAGCCGAGCATTGCGGTGAGCCAGATCTGTAATGGACTGGAAAATCTGAATCTTATGTACGGACAGTGTGAAACTGCATTGGAGAGCAAATTTTTTTATCCACCGGAGCAGCTGCTGTTTTACAAGAAAGTGCTGCGGGAGGATAAGCAGAAGCTGGTAGAAGAACAGCTGGATGCATTTTTGGAGCAGGGACTTCTGCCGGAAAAATCCAGAAGTTTTTTACAGGATTCCAGAGAGGAACTTCTGCTGAATCTGAATTACAAAACATTTTACCAGGCATATCTGCAAATGGCAGAAACGCAGATCCGGGAAAATGCCATGAGTGATCAGCAAAGAAGACAATGTGTCAGCGATGCACAAAAATGTATGGAGTACGCACAGACTCTGCAGGAGCTTCAGGAGGCTTATCTGAAATTCTGCGAGAAACTGAACTCAGCGATGTTTGGAAACACCGCTTATGTGAGCAAACCGGTTTCCATGGCGGTGGAATATATCCGGAGAAATTATAAAAATGACATTTCACTGGAAGATATTGCAGAGCATGCACAGGTCAGTTCCCATTATATATGCAGCCTTTTCAAAAAGGAAATCGGAATGAATGTGAGCAAATACGTGATGGAATACAGGATCAGCAAAGCCAAAACCCTTCTGATGACAACGAATATGAAATCATACGAGGTAGCGGTGGAAACTGGCTTTGCCAATGAAAGTTATTTCAGCAGAAGTTTCAAAAAAGTAACCGGATTTTCACCAAGTGACTTCCGTAGGGAAATCTGTGAGATCCAGGGAGAAATTTAGAATGCAGAAGAAAATTTTTTTACAGAAAAACTTTGGCCTGCGTCTGAAAACCCAGTTGGTCATCTTTTTTATGGGTCTTATGACGCTTATGATGAGTTCCGTGATTCTGATTACATACAAAAGGACGGAAGTGGTGCTGGAGGAGCAGTCCGCAGCTCTTACCCAACAGTATTTTGATCAGAGCGAATACAATCTGGTTACTTATGCAAAAGAAATCGACAAGATGCTTCTGTCCCTTTCTCAGATCAACGGGGTCACAGAATATCTGGAAAACGGATGGGAAAATTCCAGTGATGTGATCCTTGAGCTTTCTGAGATCCTAGATTCTGCACGAAAGATAACCAGCAGCTATGAAGAAGTCGAGTCCGTATTTTTCTTTGGAGAAAAGGGCGTGGTTTTTTCTATGACGCCCACGCGAAATGATCTGTATCTGGATCGGGAAATTCCGGCTGCTTATTATGGAAGTCAGATACAAAAAGAGAACACGGATACACCCTGGCGTACCTATTGGGCAGGGGGATATACCGCTGCTGATTTTGATCTTACTTTGAATAATGGGGGACAAATGGATACTACGCCTTATATTACAGTAGCCAGAAGTATCAACTATAACACCAGACATGTAGGAACGGTAATCGTCAATATACGGGAATCCAAATTAAATGAACTGATGCTGCCGGTAGGAGAGACAGAAGGGCATAAAAGTTTTGTGCTGGATGAGAATGGGAAAGTGGTCGTAGATCGTGAAAATCAGTTGCTTGGGAAAACATATGATCTTGCAGATCTCCTGGAAAAAGAAGAAATGGGCGATATGGTGATTGAAGACACACAGATCAACTATCGAAAGGTACAGGGGGAAAAAGGAATGGAATGGACTTTGGTATTTACGGTGCCATTATCTGTTCTTTACGAAAACATCAATGATTTGAGAAAATTGTTTGCCGGAACGTTTGTGATTGCACTGGTGGCAGGAATAGCAGCGGCCGGTTACTTCCTTTACCGTGTTACCAAGCCTTTGGATCAGCTTCGTATCGCCATGAAAAAGATGCAGAAATACGATCTGGGGACTCAGTTGGAGGAGCAGAGCAGAAATGAACTGGGACAGCTGGGAGAACAGTTTGACCAGATGTCACGCAGCATTGAAAAAATGGTCAGCCAGATACAGAATATGGAAGAAGAGAAGAAAAGTCTGGAAGAAAATGTTCTTCAGGCGCAGATCAATCCCCATTTTCTGTTTAACACATTGTCTAACATCAAATATATGGCAATGATTGTAAATTCCAATACCATCGTGGACTGTATTACCGCATTGGGAAATATTTTGTCTCCTATATACAGAAGCGAACAAAAGGAATGGTCTGCTGCAGAAGAAATCAGCTATCTTCAAAATTATATCAAGATCATGAATTATCGTTTTGAAGGAAAAATTGATGTGGAATATCAGGTAGAGCAGGAACATGAGGATGCAAAAATACTACGGTTTATCCTGCAGCCCATGCTGGAAAACTCCATTACTCATGGATTTGAAAAAAGAGGTGGAGAAGGCCATATTCTGGTCTGCATGAAAGAAACAGGAGAACTTTGGAATATTACCGTGCAGGATGACGGAGACGGGATGACGAAAGAGGAACTCGGAAAACTTTGCCGTCAGGTTTTTGAAAACGAAGAACCGGAGGAAAAGCACAGGCACATAGGGCTTCGAAATGTTTACCGGCGCATCCAGGTTTATTATGGAGAGCACTACGAAATGCGGATCACCAGCGAAAAGGGTATGGGAACGACGATCTGTGTGCAGTTTCCTACCAGTATACGGACTTCTATGGAAATGGTGGTGCTGAAAGGAGAGGAAAAAGAAGAATAAAAGCAGCTCCAAAGCGTGGTTGAAACAGGCTCTGAAAATGAAATGCGTAATTTTGGAATATAAATCAGAATTTTTCACATGTTTGATACATCCCCCTTTTTGATTTTTTTCTTTCTTGTCAAGAAATGAGTAGATTGTGAATGGAAGTTACCTGGCAGATTTCCTATAATCATCTCAACAAAAGCAAAGAAAAAAGGAAAGGGGGCTTTTCTTTGAAAAGGAAAAACCAGGAAGGAGTAAAACTGTTGCTTCTGTCATTGCCGTTTGTGGCATTTGTGATTGCATTTTGCTATGTGCCATTGTTTGGATGGGCATATGCGTTTACCGATTACCGTACAGGAATGTCCCTGCTTGGCAGTAACTTCGTAGGATTAAAAAATTTTACGGCAATCTGGCAGAACCGGGCAGAACTGATCCGTGTTATGCGAAATACATTCGCACTGAGTCTGATTGGACTTGTGTTTGCACCATTGCCCATGGTGTTTGCAATCCTGATCAATGAGATACGTTCAACGAAATTTAAAAAACTGGTTCAGACGTTTACCACACTTCCCAACTTTATCAGCTGGATCGTCGTATTTACACTTGCGTTTGCCATGTTTTCTTCAGACGGAATGGTAAACAATGCGTTGTCAAAAGCCGGGCTTGCGGCTACGGTCAACCCACTTGGAAATAACGATCACGCATGGATGTTCCAATGGGCACTGGCCACCTGGAAAACCCTTGGCTGGAGCGCAATCATCTATATTGCTTCCATTGCCGGAATCGATCAGGAACTGTACGATGCAGCACAGGTGGATGGCGCCAACCGTTTCCAAAGGATCATGAATGTAACGGTTCCGGGACTGTATCCTACATTTTTTGTACTTTTGCTTCTTCAGATCAGTAACATCCTCAGCAACGGATTTGATCAGTATTTCATCTTTTACAATCCGTTAACGGCAGACAAGCTGGAAGTACTTGATTACTATGTATACAAGATCGGTGTACTTACCAACAATTATCCACAGTCGATCGCACTTGGAATGTTCAAGACAGTGATTTCGGTAGTGCTTTTGTTTGGTGCGAACAAGTTTTCCAAGAAGATCCGCGGCGTATCTATTATTTAAGAGAAGAGGAAAAAAACATGACGAAAAAAAATCCACCTGAAAGTACACATATTAAAAGATCAATAGGCAATAAGGTGGCGGATGTGATCATCTATATCATCCTGGCGTTGTTTATGATCATGTGTATTTATCCATTTTATTACGTTATCATTTATTCCATCAGTGATCCAAATAAAGCAGCATCGGGCTTGTTCCTTCTGCCAAAAGGATTCAGTCTTAATACGTTTAAAGGAATCCTTCTTCTGAACGACATTCCGCTGGCAATGTTGGTCTCGGTGGGAAGAAGTATCATTGGAGCAGTACTTACAATCGTAGGTTCTTCCTTTTTCGCTTATCTGGTCACAAATGAGCATATGATCGGAAGGAAAGTAATCTACCGTATAGCAGTGCTTACCATGTATTTAAATGCCGGTTTGATCCCGTGGTACATGACAATGAAAACCTATCATTTGCAGAACAATTTTCTGCTTTATGTTTTACCGGGGTTTGTAACGGCTTATTATGTGATTCTGATTAAGACATATATCGAATCATTGCCAAGAGAACTGGAAGAATCGGCAATGATCGATGGGGCGGGCATTCTTACCAGATATTCCAGGATTGTGATGCCGCTTTCCAAACCGATCATCGCAACCATTGGTGTTTATGCCATTGTGGGGCAATGGAATGCATGGACCGATAACTATTTTCTGGTTACAGATGCAAAGCTTCAGACCTTACAGATGATCCTGTATAATTATCTGAATCAGGCAAACCGCTTTCAGCAGATGTCAAGTTCCGCAATGGATGCTTCCGCGGCTGCAAGCATGATCACACCAACTTCCGTAAAAATGTGCATTACAGTCATTGTAGTTGTTCCAATCATGTGCGTTTATCCTTTCTTGCAAAGATATTTCGTAAAAGGGATTATGATGGGAGCAGTCAAGGGCTGAAAAAATAAAAATGTCAGGAGGGCATGATATGAAAAAGAAGTATTTAAAAAAGGCGCTGGCAGGGTTACTGGCAGCAGGAATGGTAATAAGTATGGCCGGCTGTGGCGGATCTAATGAATCCGGTTCCGGCGACAGTACAAAAGAAGAAGCAGCAGTGGATGCTGCCGGTTCAGAAGAACCTGTGACGTTAACCGTATGGAATACGGAGGTTCTTACACCCGGCATACAGGATAATGCTGTTGCCAAAGTACTGGAAGAAAAGCTTGGGATAAAATTGGATATTGTGCAGGGAGATTCCCAGAAGTTCTCCGTATTGATGGCAGGAGGAGATCTTCCGGATATCATTTATTCCAACAATGCACAGCAAGGCGTGACCTATTCTTCCCTGATCTCCAGTGGACAGCTGATCGCTCTGGATGATCTCATTGATCAGTATGGAGAAAATATCAAGAAAAATTTCCCGGAACGTCTGGAATATTCCAGAAAATTTGCCAGCAACGGAGAAGATAAGATTTATTTTATTCCGGTTCTGGGTTATTCCAAGGATGAAGAAAATCCGGATATAAGCTATAGCATCGAAAATGTGGGTTTGATGACCAGATGGGACGTATATAAGGCAATCGGATGCCCGGAAATTAAGACCACCGATGATTATCTGAACGTGTTAAAAGAAATGCAGGATTATGCAAATGAAAATGATCTGGCAGATGGAAAATCTATTTATGCCATTAGTGGATGGAGTGACTGGGGTGTGTGGCCGTGGTGGATTGCAAACGTAAGAGAGATGGGTTATCTGGATCTTTCGAATGACGCAATTGCAAACCGTGAGACTGGTGAAGTGGATGTAAACTACAACACAGATGCCTTCTGGGAATCCTTGAAGTTTTACAATAAAGCTTACAATATGGGAATTCTGGATCCGGAAGCCTTTACGATGAAGAACGACCAGTTCTGGGAAAAATGTCAGAATGGACAGGTGCTGATGGCATATGCAAGCTGGCAGACAGAAAGCATCAACAAGACATTGGCAGCAAGCGGACATCCGGATTGGGGATTTGAAAAACTGCCAAGTGACGGTTATCCGTATATTTCCGGTATTACGTCTACAGATGCTCCGATTGGACAGGGAATTGAATATGCGACCGCAATTACAACGAACTGTAAATATCCGGAAAAAGCAATGCAGCTCATTGATTTCTGTAATTCAGAAGAAGGTGCACGCCTGATCTACAGTGGTGTAGAAGGCGAACACTGGGAAATGAAAGACGGAAAAGCCGTTCCGACCGATAAAATGAGGGATCTGATCAAAAATGATACCAATTATACAACTACGACGGGCGTTACCATGTACAACAAGTTGTGCGGTATCCGTGACATTCAGATTTTAAGTGATGGATCTCCGGCAAATGTATTCAGGTCAAATGAAGAAAAAGCGGCGGATCTTCCGGAAATTGATAAAGACTACTGTGATTACTATCACGAACAGCTTGGTGGAGATTATCTCTATCCTGGAATGGTTTTACATGACCTGGAGAAGCAGGGAAAGGTAAAAAATCAGTCTGAATACATGTTGTTTACAACGCTTGCCCAGTCACCGAGTGAGGAAACCCAGAACATCCTTGCACAGTGCGACCAGTATATGAATGTGGAGGCTGTAAAAGCGATCATGGCAAAGGACGATGAAGAGTTTGATTCCATTCGCAAAGAAGCAATGTCACAGCTTGATGCAATGAATTTCCAGCAGGCAAGAGAGGAAATCGTAAGTCTGTATGATCAGGCAAAGAAAGACGCAGAGAGTTTTTCACAAGAAAAATAAAACAATAGATGGAAAGAACAGAGTGGAAAGGTCATAAATGGTCTTTCCGCTCTGTGTATAAAGAGATCATCAGGAGGAAGATCAGAATGAAAATATATGTAAACGAACAGGCCAGATTTGGCGGAGACGGAACAATGGAACATCCTTTACAGACGATCGGGGAAGCCGCAAAGCTTGCCAGACCGGGGGACGAGGTGATCGTGGCACCAGGAGTTTATCGTGAGTGGGTGGATCCAAAGAATGCCGGCACCAGAGAGGCCAGAATTATTTACCGCTCCCAGGAAAAAGGGAAAGCGGTGATCACAGGTGCAGAACCGGTGAAAAACTGGGAGAATTATGAAGGAAATGTGTGGGTGGCGCGGATTCCGAACGGGAATTTCGGGGATTATAATCCCTATACAACACTGGTACGTGGAGACTGGTTTATCGCTACCTTTATTGCCCATACCGGCGAAGTTTATCTGAATGGAAAATCCATGTATGAAGTAACCTCTCTGGACAAAGTGATGAAGCCGGAAGTATACAGACTTTCCTGGGATCATGAATTCAGCGTATATACCTGGTATACGGTTCAGGATACGGAAAGGGATGAAACAGTGATCTATGGAAATTTCCAGGGAATAGATCCCAATCAGGAAAATGTAGAGATCAATGTGAGAAGAACCTGTTTTTATCCTTCCGGAGAGCATGTAGATTATATCACATTGTCTGGATTTGTGGTGAAGCAGGCTGCGACCCAGTGGGCACCTCCTACCGCTTATCAGGAAGGGATGATCGGACCGCATTGGTCAAAAGGATGGATTATCGAAGACTGTGAAGTATCGGATTCCAAATGCAGCGGAATTTCACTTGGAAAATATCTCCAGCCGGAAAATGACAACAAGTGGTCTAAGATCAAATTCAAAGATGGAACACAGACGGAGCGGGATTGCATCTGTCAGGCTCAGTACGAAGGCTGGAACAAAGAGAAGATCGGTTCCCATGTGATTCGCCGCTGCAATATTCATGACTGTGGACAGACCGGAATCGTAGGGCATCTTGGTGGTGTATTCTCTGTTATTGAGGATAATCATATTCATCATATCAACAACAAACAAAACCTGGCAGGAGCAGAAATTGGCGGCATTAAAATGCATGCAGCCATTGACGTGATCATCCGCAGAAATCATTTTCATCATTGCACCAGAGGCTTGTGGCTGGACTGGCAGGCGCAGGGAACCCGTGTTACCCAGAATCTGTTCCATGATAATTGCCTTCCGGATGATTACAATACCACTATGGAAAACGGAACGGGAATCGGAGAGGACATTTTCGTGGAAGTTTCCCATGGACCTACATTGATCGATAATAATATTCTGCTTTCTGATTTTGCAATCAAATTCTGCAGCCAGGGAGGCGCTTTTGTACATAACCTGATCGCGGGTTCCATTACGGCAGTGGGAAGAGGGGTAAACAATGGTTCTGTTACGCTTCCATCTCCGCGTTTTACTCCTTATCACAGAGTCCATCAGACGGAAGTTGCCGGATTTATGACCATTCTTCATGGTGATGTTCGATTCTACAATAATATTTTTGTCCAGCAGCCGGTTCGTCCCGGCATTAAGGCGTTTGAAGATTTCAACAAGACCTATGAAGATCAGTGGACGGATCATAATACAACCGTGGGAACCAAACCCTATGATGATTATATGACATGGGAAGAATTTGAAAAGGAATTTGAAGGGTATTGTGGAATGGGCGCACCGGCATCGGATCACTATTATATTCCACTCCCGGTATGGACAGGGGGAAATGTGTTCTTTAACGGAGCAAAGCCGTGCAAAAAGGAGAAGGATTTTGCTGCGGTCAAGGATCCGGTTGAGCTTTCTCTGGTCGAAGAAAATGGAACGTATCATCTGAAAACAAATTTGTATGAGGTTTTGCCCGACATCTCTTGTCAGATGATTTCCACCGGGATTCTGGGAATGGCATTTGAGCCGGAGGAAGCTTTTGAAAATCCCGATGGAACGCCAATCATCATGAATGAAGATATTCTTGGAAGAAAACGGGATTTAAGACCAATTCCGGGTCCGTTTGCACAAAGAGAAGAGGCACAAGAGAATCTTTTTGGATAAAAGGAGGCATACAATGGAACAAAGGAACATTCACGCAGGATGGACCATGCATGCTGAAGGAAAAGAGGAACGAATTGCAGCGTCCGTTCCGGGAAGTGTGTATCATGATCTTTTACAGGCTGGAAAAATGGAAGATCCTTACTATCGGGATAATGAATTGAAAGCACTGAAGATCATGGAACAGGATTTTGTTTATGAGACTCTGTTTGAGGCAGACGAAAAAATCCGGAAGGAGGAGGTACAACTTCTTCGTTTTGAGGGAATTGACACTCTGGCAGATATTTATCTAAATGAGGCCCATCTTGCTTATGTAAATAATATGCATAGGACTTGGGAATTTTTGGTGAATGGCTTACTGAAGAAGGGCGAAAACAGCCTGCGGGTGGTTTTTCATTCTCCGACCCGGTATATCAGGGAAATGTATGAGAAAAATCATGTGGAGGGAACTTCTGATGCTATGCGGGGATTTCCGAGTATCCGAAAAGCACACTGTATGTTTGGCTGGGACTGGGGCCCACGACTTCCTGATGTAGGACTCTGGAGAGAAGTAAAGCTTCTGGCCTATTCAGATGCCAGAATTGATTCTGTTTATTTTGCACAGGTTCATGAAAAAGAACAGGTAACGCTTCTTGCAGATCTGAAACTGGAACTGGCAGGAAAAAGCAGTGAAAAAGCAGAAAATCTGGAATGGCGGATCCGGATCACAGATCCTGACGGAGAAACCAGCGTCTATCAGAAACCGGCCGGAGTACAGGAGGAAAACTCCCAAATAAAGATTCTGATTCAGAATCCAAAGTTATGGTGGCCAAACGGATATGGAGATCAGCCTTTATATCAGGTGCAAACAGAGCTCCTTAAGAATGGACAGGTGATCGATACAGATACAAAGAGAATCGGTCTTCGAACCATGACGGTGAGAAGAGAAAAGGATGCATTTGGAGAATCTTTTGCCCATGAGGTAAACGGAGTTCCTATTTTTGCCATGGGTGGGGATTATATTCCGGAAGACAATATCCTGGCAAGAGTGACACCGGAACGCACCAGAAATCTTCTGATACAGGCAAAGCGCGCTCATTTTAACTGTATCCGGGTATGGGGAGGAGGTTATTATCCTTCTGATTTCTTTTGGGATATTTGTGATGAACTGGGACTGATCGTGTGGGAAGATTTCATGTTTGCCTGCGCAGGATATGATCTGACAGAAGAGTTTGAGGAAAATATCATTGCAGAGTTTAAGGACAATATCAGAAGAATCCGTCACCATGCGTCCCTTGGATTATGGTGCGGCAATAATGAAATGGAAATGTTTACCGAAGCAGGGCTGTGGATCGATCGTCCCAGGCTGAAAAGTGATTATGTGAAAATGTATGAATATATTTTGCCCAAAGTGGTAAAAAAATATGATCCAAATACATTTTATTGGCCGGCAAGTCCATCTTCGGGCGGCGCTTTTGACGAACCAAACAGTGAAAACCGGGGGGATGTTCATTACTGGGATGTATGGCATGGAAACAAGCCCATCACAGAATTTCGGAAATTTTATTTTCGTTATCTTTCCGAATTTGGATTTCAGTCGTTTCCGTTACTGAAAACCTGTGAAAGCTTTACCAGACCAGAGGATCGAAACATATTTTCCTATGTCATGGAAAAACATCAGCGCAATCAGGCAGCAAATGGCAAGATTATGAATTATATGGAGCAGACTTATCTGTATCCAACCGGTTTTTCACTGGTATTGTACGCTTCCCAGCTTCTTCAGGCACAGGCCGTGCGTTACGGGGTAGAGCATTTTAGAAGAAACCGAGGGAGATGTATGGGAACCATCATTTGGCAGTTAAATGACTGCTGGCCTGTGGCAAGCTGGTCTGCCATTGATTATTATGGCAGGTGGAAAGCACTGCATTACTATACCAGGAGATTTTTTGCACCGCTGTTGTTATCCTGTGAAGAGGAAGGAATCTTAAGTCAGGATACCAACCCCAATGCAGAACCTTATGAAGTTAAAAAATCAGTGCGTTTTAATGTTTCCAACGAAAGCCGGAAACAAAGAACGGTTACTGTTGAATGGGAGTTGAAAAGTGTAGACTGGACGGTAAAAAGACAGGAAAGCATGGTGGTGCAGGTAGAGGAACTGTCTGCAAAATGGATGGAAAAAGTGGAACTTCCGGAAGCAGATCTTCATTCAGATTATGTGATCTATCGTCTGAAAGAGAATGGGGAGATTTTGTCAGAAAGCACAGTCATTTTCTGCCAACCCAAATATTTTGCGTATCCGGATCCCAAACTTTGCTGTCACGTGGAAGGAGATACCATTGTAGTAGAAGCGAAAGCATATGCTCATGATGTGGAGATTCTCAATGAAAATGAAGATCTGATCCTGCAAGATAATTATTTTGATATGGAAGCCGGAGAAAAAAGAATCAAAATCATAGAAGGAAGACCAGAAGGTCTACGAGTAAGAAGTGTATATGATATTCGATAGGAGTTTGAGGGGCTGCGTTGCAACCCCTCTTTTTTAGAGCATTTTAGGACATGGAGCAATCTGAAATCAGTTCTCTGTCTTCAGATATTTTTTCAGCGGCATCCAGATGAGATAAGCCAGGACACTTCCGATCAGTGCCGTAGTGAGCTGGGTGACGGAAAAAGTGACCTTTGCGGTGGCAAGTACCACAGGTAAGGCTTCCGGCTTCGGGAGCTTTGAGGCAATGTTATCGCCGAAGATGGGAAGAATAATGAGGACGATAACCACGCCCATAAAAATGGCTTTTAATACGGAGCCTGCGATTAAGCCGGCAGGGAGACGCCACTTAAAGGAAGTCTTTTCTTGGAAATACCACACGGTGATGGCGAGAACGGCATTTCCTGCCATAACAGCGGGAAACATCAGCGGAATGGCTGCCATAATGGGAGAGCCGGTGAAGAAAAATGCGGTTACCGGGGCAATGATGCTTAACAGTAATCCACTCCATAATCCGACAGACAAAACAGCCAGAATGATGGTAAGATTTACGATCGGTCCGGTGATGTACACAGACAGGTTCTTGAAGTACTGGCTGACAATACAGATGGTGAGAAGCAGTGCGGTCTGCACTAATTGTTTGGTTGTGATTTTCATAATGAGATCCTCCTATAGATTCGCCTGCATGGCCTTTGCCGTGATCCCTTCAATTCGTCCAAGCTTGCCGGAAAGAGCACTGATCCTGTCAGGAGTGGTACTTAAGATGATGGAAATGACATGCAGATCCCTGTCACGGCAGGGAATACCGATTCTGCCAATAATGTCTTCGGCATAGTCGTGTAAGATCCCGTTTACCTTCGGAACTGCATCAAAATCCTTAATAAATATACCAATGATGGCAGCTTTCTCTTCACGGATTTCCATAGAATGAGTTCTCCTTGTTTTACTTTACGTCAGGAATTCCTTCAGCTCAGAATATTGTGGGCTGCAAAGACAGAAGATATACGCAACTATTCAGACCCCATTCGTAAAACCGCTGTTTCACAGCGTAGTTTACTCATGTGGTTACTTCGCCATATAAATCATGGCATATGTCCTTTTGAATGCAAGCATTCATCGTCCATAGCCATAATTTGTATGGCTCTGAATAGTTGAAACACACTCTCTTTGCAGGTGATTTTCCAAAGATTATAATACAAATTCAGAAAAATAGCTAGTCATATCGGCGCGTTTATGCTATAATCCTACAATGACTGTGAGTATGCACAGGACGTATTAAGGAGGTTTGTACAAGATGAGCGTACAGGTAGAGAAATTAGAAAAGAACATGGCGAAGCTTACAATTGAAGTTTCAGCAGCAGAATTTGAGAAGGCATTAGAGGATGCTTTCCTTAAGAATAAGAATAAAATCAGTGTACCTGGTTTTCGTAAGGGAAAAGTACCGCGCCAGATGGTAGAGAAGATGTATGGTCCGGAAATCTTCTATGAAGATGCTGCCAATGCATTAATTCCTGATGCATACAGCAAGGCACTTGATGAATGTGAAGAAGATATCGTTTCTTCTCCTGAAATTGATGTTACCCAGATCGAGAAGGGCAAGTCCTTCATCTTTACTGCAACGGTTGCATTAAAGCCGGAAGTAAAGCTTGGCAAGTATAAGGGTGTCAAGGTAGAAGCTGCCGAAGTTACCGTTACCGATGAAGAAGTTGATGCAAAGATCGAGAAGGAAAGAGAAAACAATGCAAGAACCATCGAAGTAACCGACAGACCGGTTAAGGATGGCGATATGACCGTTCTTGATTTCGAAGGATTTGTAGATGGTGTTGCTTTTGACGGTGGTAAGGGCGAGAATTATCCGTTAACCATCGGTTCCGGCGCATTTATTCCCGGATTTGAGGAGCAGCTCGTTGGTGCTGAAATCGGCAAGGAAGTAGAAGTAAACGTTACTTTCCCGGAAGATTATCAGGCAGAAGAATTAAAGGGCAAGGCAGCCGTATTCAAATGTACCATTAAAGAAATCAAGGAAAAGGAACTTCCTGCACTGGATGATGAATTTGCAAGTGAAGTTTCCGAATTCGATACCTTAGAGGAATATAAGAAGGACGTTAAGGAAACCTTAACCATCGAGAAGGAAAAGGCAGCAAGAGATGCTAAGGAAGCAGCAGTGATTGATGCAATCATTGCAGATTCCGATATGGATATTCCGGAAGCTATGGTTACTACCCAGCAGAAGCAGATGATCGATGAATTTGCACAGAGAATGCAGATGCAGGGACTATCCATGGAGCAGTACTTCCAGTTTACAGGTGCTACTTTAGACAAGATGATGGAACAGGTAAAGCCTCAGGCAGAAACCAGAATCAAGTCAAGACTTGTATTAGAAGCAGTTGCAGCTAAGGAAGGAATTGAAGCAACCGAAGAAGATTACGAAGAAGAAATCAAGACAATGGCAGAGGTTTACCAGATGGAGCCTGACAAGATTAAGGAAATGCTTCCTGAGAAGAGTGTCAAGGGCATCAAGGAAGATATCGCTGTTAAGAAGGCAGCAGAGTTTGTTGTAAACAATGCCAAGGCAAAATAAGAAAAGAGGTTAAAGAATGAGTTTAGTACCTTATGTCATTGAACAGACAAGCAGAGGGGAACGCTCCTATGACATCTATTCAAGACTTTTAAAAGAAAGAATTATCTTTTTGGGCGAGGAAGTAAATGAAACAACCGCAAGTCTTGTTGTAGCGCAGATGTTGTTTCTGGAAGCTGAGGATCCGGAGAAGGATATCCAGCTTTATATTAACAGCCCCGGTGGCAGTGTAACGGCCGGTATGGCAATTTATGATACCATGCAGTATGTAAAATGTGATGTATCTACCTTCTGTATGGGTATGGCAGCCAGCATGGGTGCATTCCTTTTAGCAGGTGGTACGAAGGGCAAGAGACTGGCACTTCCCAATGCGGAAATCATGATTCATCAGCCTTTGGGCGGCGCACAGGGACAGGCTACCGAGATTGAAATTGCAGCCAGACATATTTTACAGACCAAGGAAAAGCTGAACAGAATGCTTGCTGAAAATACCGGCAAGGATATCTCCATCATCGCAGCAGATACGGACCGTGATAACTGGATGTCCGCAGAAGAAGCGAAGGAATATGGACTGATTGACCGCGTTATTTATAAGCGTTCAGAGGCGTAGTCACAATAGTTTAAAGTAGAGGTAAAGTCATATGGCAGGAAGGAATTCTGACGAAATCAGATGTTCTTTTTGTAATAAAACCCAGGATCAGGTGCGCAAAATGATCGCCGGTCCTTCGGGAGTATATATTTGTGACCATTGCGTGGAGATCTGCGCGGATATTGTTGAGGAAGAGTTTGAGGATGATGCAGAGGCATTTGCAGAAGAAGAGCCGGAAATGGAAATCAATCTGTTAAAGCCTGCAGAAATCAAGGACTTTCTTGATGATTATGTCATTGGGCAGGAGGAAGCGAAGAAGGTTCTTTCCGTTGCTGTTTATAATCACTATAAGCGTGTGACAGCACCGAAGGACGAGGATGGTGTCGAACTTCAGAAAAGTAACATTATCATGATCGGACCTACCGGTTCCGGTAAAACCTATCTGGCACAGACCCTGGCGAAGGTTATTAATGTTCCGTTTGCAATTGCGGATGCCACAACCTTAACCGAAGCCGGTTATGTGGGAGAGGATGTAGAGAATATTCTCCTTAAGCTGATTCAGGCAGCGGATTATGATATCGACCGTGCACAGTATGGAATCATTTATATTGATGAGATTGATAAGATCACGAAGAAGAGTGAGAATGTTTCTATTACCCGTGATGTTTCCGGAGAGGGAGTGCAGCAGGCGCTGCTTAAGATTGTTGAGGGTACGGTAGCAAGCGTTCCACCGCAGGGTGGACGGAAGCATCCTCATCAGGAGCTTTTACAGATTGATACCTCCAATATCCTGTTTATCTGTGGAGGAGCGTTTGATGGTCTTGAGAAGATTGTGGAAGACCGTCTGAACCGCAATTCCATTGGATTTGATGCAGAGATCGTAAGCAGGAACAGCAAGGAAGTCAGTGAGCTTCTTGCAGAGGTAACACCACAGGATCTTGTGAAGTTTGGACTGATTCCGGAATTTGTCGGACGTGTACCGATCAATGTGTCACTGAAGGGTCTTGATAAGAAAGCGTTAATCCGTATTCTTACCGAACCGAAGAATGCGTTAATTAAACAGTATCAGAAATTATTTGGATTTGACCATGTAAATCTTGTGTTTGAAGAAGATGCAGTGGATGCCATTGCAGAGCAGGCTTTTGAGAGAAAGACCGGAGCAAGAGGATTACGGTCCATTATGGAAAAGGTCATGATGAATGTCATGTTTGAAATTCCATCGGATCGTACAATTGAAAAATGCGTGATCACCAAAGGCGCGGTAGAAGGTGAAAGTGAACCGCTGATTTACCGCAGAGAATTAATGCCTAAAGCAAACTAAAGCATGACGGACACGCTTTTGCGTGTTCGTCATATTTATATCACTTGTCATTATATTTTTTACGGAGTTGTATATGAATAAAGAACATATCCCGGTAATTCCCCTGCGGGGACTTGCAGTGTTACCGGATGCAATTATACATTTTGATTTAAAGAGAGAAAAGTCAATTCATGCCGTAGAATACGCCATGATGGGAGACGGACTGGTATTTCTTGCATCCCAGAAGGATCCGGAATGTCAGGATCCGGGAATCGGGGATCTGTATACGGTAGGAACAGTCGCTTCGGTACGGCAGGTCACGAAGCTTCCGAACCAGATGCTGCGGATTCTCGTAGGCGGTGTGAAGCGTGCGATGCTGACTGCAATTCAGGAAGCAAATGAGGCCTTTCTGGAAGGAAGTATTATTCCACAGGAGGAGCTTGCAAACGAGGAATTATCTTCCGTGGAGGAAGAAGCGATGCTTCGACAGCTTAAGGAAACCATTGCCGAATTTGCAGCCTTGCATCCTAAGCTTGATAGGAACGCCGTACAGCGGTATCAGGCGATGGAGAATCTGGGGAGTCTGTTGGATCAGATTACCATGAATCTTCCGGTAGAATTTGAAAAGAAGCAGCAGGTATTAGAGGCTTTCAACTTAAAGGAGCGTTTTGAGGCGGTCTGTACTATCCTGGTTAATGAAATCCAGATTGCCGGAATCCGGAATCGTCTGGCACAGAAATTAAAGGGGAAGGTAGAGAAGAACCAGAAGGAATATCTGTTACGGGAGCAGCTTCGCTATATCCGGGAGGAATTGGGAGAAGAGAATTCTTTTTCGGACAGTGAGCAGTTTGAAGAGAAGCTAAAGGAGCTTAAGGCTAAGCCCGAAGTAAAGGAGAAGATCCGGAAGGAAATCTCCCGTTTTAAGAGCCTGTCCGGGAACAGCTCGGAAAGTGCTGTGGAGCGGGGGTATATTGAGACACTGTTAGAGCTTCCGTGGGATAAAGCCTCGATTGATAACGAAAGTATCAAAGAGGCGGGAGAGATTCTGGAAAAGGAGCACTATGGACTGACACAGGTCAAGGAGCGTATTCTGGAATTCCTGGCGGTACGGTGTCTTACGAAGAAGGGAGAAAGTCCCATTCTTTGTCTGGTGGGGCCTCCGGGAACCGGTAAAACCTCGATTGCGCGAAGTGTTGCCAGAGCGTTGAATAAGAGATACATACGGATCTGTCTCGGAGGTGTCCGGGATGAAGCAGAGATTCGTGGCCATAGGAAAACCTATGTCGGTGCAATGCCCGGAAGAATTGCGACAGGCCTGCGGCAGGCAGGAGTGAAGAATCCGCTCATGCTTCTGGATGAAATTGATAAGGTCAGCAATGATTATAAGGGAGATACCTTTTCCGCATTGCTTGAAGTACTTGATGGAGAACAGAACGTGCGGTTTCGCGATCATTATGTGGAAATTCCGCTTGACCTGTCGGAGGTTCTGTTTATTGCAACCGCAAATTCCACACAGAATATCCCCCGTCCCCTGCTTGACCGTATGGAGCTGATCGAGGTAAACAGCTATACGGAGAACGAGAAGTTCCATATTGCGAAGGAACATCTTCTGCACAAGCAGATGGAAAAGAACGGCATCACCGGAAGGTGGCTGTCTGTTTCGGACAGTGCCTTGAAAGCAATCATTTCTTCCTATACAAGAGAAGCCGGTGTCCGTGAGCTGGAACGTAAGATCGGGGATATCTGCCGTAAGGCAGCGAAGGAAATTCTGGAATGCCGCGAAGAGGGCAGAGAGGAAACGAAGGTTAAGGTGACCGCTTCTAATATTGAGAAGTATCTTGGAAAGCGGAAATACACGACGGATCTTGCCAATAAGAAGCCGGAGGTCGGCATTGTACGCGGACTCGCCTGGACGAGTGTTGGTGGTGATACCTTACAGATCGAGGTAAATGTCATGCCTGGTAAGGGAGACATTGATCTGACCGGACAGATGGGGGATGTGATGAAGGAATCTGCCATTATCGGTATGAGTTATGTCCGCTCTATCGGCAAGGAGCATAAGATTGATCCGCCCATGTTTAAGGAAAATGATTTCCATATTCATATTCCGGAGGGAGCCGTTCCGAAGGACGGACCATCGGCCGGAATCACGATGGCAACGGCAATCTTTTCTGCAGTGACCGGGAAGCCCGTGCGTTGTGACCTTGCCATGACCGGAGAGATTACCCTTCGTGGAAATGTACTGCCGATTGGCGGTTTAAAGGAGAAGATTCTGGCAGCCAGGATGGCAGGCATTAAGGAAGTGCTTGTTCCTTTTGAAAATAAAAAGGATGTGGAAGAAATTCCGGAAGAGATCCGTGACGGAATTACCATTACTTATGTTAAGACCATGAAGGATGTAATAAAAAAAGCACTTGTGACTGAGTATTAAAATATATACAATGTTAGTAATGATAACGAGAGTATTCCGGACAATCCGGATGCTCGTTCAGAACGTGAGGTTTCAGCATGGTTATTAAAAATGTAAGTCTGGAAACGGTCTGTGGAATTACCAGTAAGATTCCGGACAATCCATATATTGAATTTGCGTTTGCCGGTAAGAGTAATGTAGGGAAGTCCTCCCTCATTAACGGTCTGATGAACCGCAAGTCTCTTGCGAGAACCAGTGCACAGCCGGGAAAAACACAGACCATTAATTTTTATAATATCAATGATGCCATGTATTTCGTCGATCTTCCGGGATATGGCTATGCAAAGGTCAGTGAACAGGAAAAGGCCAAATGGGGAAAGATGATTGAAAATTATCTGCACAGCTCCAGACAGTTAAAGGCAGTATTCCTGCTGATTGATATCCGGCATGAGCCTTCCGGAAATGATAAGATGATGTACGAATGGATCTGCAATCAGGGTTATGAACCGGTCATTATTGCAACGAAGCTTGATAAGATTAACCGGAGCCAGGTTCAGAAGCATGTGAAGATGATCAAAGAAGGTCTGCAGGTGGTGAAGGGAACAATTGTGATTCCTTATTCCGCACAGACCAAACAGGGGAGAGAAGAGATCTACGATTTGTTGGACAGCTATCTGATATAAAGGGGCAAGGAGTGATTTTGAAAAAATCAACGGAGCACTTCGTATATCATAAAGGTTCAGAAGCCAACAGGAGGAAGAGGCGGTTATTATGGAAAAAAGAGGAACAGGAATCACTTATGTAAAGGTTATTGTTAACTTATTAATCATGGCGTTGACGATTCTTTGCTGCTTTCTGGTATTACCAAGAATTATTGTATATTTTATGCCGTTTTTTATTGGCTGGATCATTTCCCTGATCGCTAACCCGATCGTGAGGTTTTTTGAGACAAAGCTTAAGATACGGAGAAAAATGGGGACAGTTGTTGTGATCATTGCCGTACTTGCACTTGTTGTGGGTGGAGGATATTTTTTGATTTTCTGGCTGCTGGAGCAGCTGATTTCCTTTATAAATGAAATTCCAGAGATGTGGGCAAATGCACAGGGAGATCTGGAAAACATCGGTAAAAAGCTGATGGTCATGTATCAGTATCTGCCAAAGAACTGGCAGGAGAATCTGGATGGCTTTCAGGTGAAATTCCAGACCATATGGGGAGACTGGGTAAGCACACTCGGAACACCGACGATTACCGCAGTTGGGAATTTTGCCAAAAATCTGCCGTTGATTGTAATCGGGATTATTATGAGTCTGCTGTCTTCCTATTTCTTTATGGCAGAACCGGATTATCTTCGCGGCATCTGGGGGAAAATACTTCCGCGGGCATTACAGGATCGTATCGAGATGATCAAGCGTGGTTTAAAGCGTGCCGTAGGCGGCTATTTTAAGGCACAGCTTAAAATTGAGGTATGGATGTATATTCTGCTGGGAATCGGATTCTGGATTCTGCGTGTAAGATATGCCTTCATTATAGCAATCGGAGTAGCCATTTTAGATCTGCTGCCTTTCTTTGGAACAGGAACCGTGCTGGTGCCGTGGGCAATCATCAAGTTTCTGAACGGAGAATACGGTATGGTGATCGGTCTGCTCGTTATCTGGGGAGTCGGACAGCTGTTCCGTCAGATGATTCAGCCAAAGATCGTAGGAGATTCAGTAGGGCTGGATCCGCTGCCAACGTTGTTCCTTTTGTACATCGGATACCGTATGGGAGGTGTCTGGGGCATGCTGCTTTCTGTGCCGATTGGAATTATTATTTTTAATATGTATGAAGAAGGGGTATTCGATACCACCATTAAAAGTATACAGATCCTGTACTCCGGGGCAAGTAATTTCCGCCATATTACCGAGGAGGATATGGAACCTGTCCGCAGGTATAAGCTCCTTGAGCAGGAAAGGCTGAAGAAATCCAGAGAGCGTAAGGAGACCGGGGAAGAATCGAAAGCACAGAATCAGGAAAAATAGTAACTATTCAGTACAGGTCGAAGCATTTACTGCTGAGACCGTAAGAAAATGATTCAGTAATGCAAAATCCCATCGGCGAAGCCGATTTGGAATGGATTTTGCATCGTAACTGTGAAGGTACTGAACAGTTACGAAATGTAACAGATAAAGGGTGAACGATGCGTAATTTTAAAATGATTCTTCAATATGAAGGAACACGGTATAAGGGATGGCAGCGACAGGAAAGTACAGAACACACCATTCAGGGAAAGCTTGAGAGTATTTTAACTAAAATGGCCGGTACTCCTGTTGAAATTCAAGGCTCCGGACGAACTGATGCAGGAGTACATGCTCTTGGACAGGTGGCTAATTTCCATGCGGATATCCGGATGTCGGAGCAGGAGATTATGAATTATGTAAACTCTTATCTGCCGGAGGATATTGCAGTGATTTCAGTAAAGGAAGCGTCGGAACGTTTTCACAGCAGACTGAATGCGACCGGGAAGACCTATTGCTATCTGCTGGTTCAATCCGGAATCCCTCATGTATTTGAACGGCGGTTTGCCCATAGAATAGAAGAAAGACTCGATGTGGAAGCAATGGAGAAGGCCGCAGGGTATCTGCTTGGAACCCATGATTTTGCAGCGTTTACATCGACTAAAAAAAGTAAGAAATCAACGGTCCGGACCATTGATGAGATTACATTTACCAGGGAATACAGTTCGGTGATGCACATCATGACAGAAGTGCAGGAGCCGGATCTGCTTCGGATTACCTATTCCGGGGATGGATTTTTGTACCATATGGTCCGGATTCTGACCGGAACACTGATGGAGGTCGGGATGCAGCTTCGCAGTCCCGAAGAAATTCCGGAAATACTTAAGAGTAAAAATAGAGAAATGGCAGGACCGCTTGTGCCTGCTAAGGGGCTTACACTGATGGAGGTTCGTTATTCGTGAAGAAGAAACTGACTGCGGAAGAAGAAAAGCAGCGCAACATACGATGGATACGAGCCTTGTTTCTGGTTTATTTATTAATTGTCATTAAACTGATTATTTTCAAATATCCGATGGATCAATTACGGGCTATTGCAGCAACGTGGCGTAAGGATGTGATTCTGGAAGGGCTGGATACTGCGAATTTTACTCCCTTTAAAACCATCCGGATGTATATTGATTATGCATATATGCTGAACAGCTTTGAAAATCTGGTGGGAAATATTCTGGTATTTGTACCATTTGGATTCCTGCTTCCCTATGTATGGAAAAAGGCCGGCAGCTTTTGGGTCATGCTGCTGAATGCCGTTATCTTTGTGCTTGGGATTGAGGTGTTTCAGTTATTCAGTGCGTTTGGTGCATTTGATGTAGATGATATTATCCTGAATTGTTTAGGTGCAGTCTGGGGTTATCTGTTTTATCTGATTGTGGAAGCAATCCGCCGTAAACGGAACCGGAAGCAGAAGCAGAAGGATAAGCAGACCGGAACAGGGCAAAGAAATAAAATTTTATAAATAGAATTTTAAACAGAATTTTATAAGGAGGTAATTGCAATGAATTACATTAAGAGTCTGAAGGTGAATTATTCCCTGTCTGCAGTGATCTGCGTCATACTGGGAATTGTTCTGCTGGTATGGCCGGGACAGAGTACCCAGGTGGTATGTATGGTTTTGGGAATCGTTCTGGGAGGCTTTGGTCTCATCCAGATTATTCTGTATCTGGCAACAAAGGAAAAAACGATGGTTTCCCACAGCATGATGATGCTTGGGGTAGTGCTTGCCGTAATTGGCGGCTGGATTGTATTAAAGCCCGAAACGATTATTAAGGCGGTTCCAATGATCGTGGGAATTCTCATTGTGATTCACGGATTTCACAATGCGGTACAGGCAATTGACCTTAAGAAAATGCAGTATGATAACTGGTGGGTAGCGCTTCTTCTGTCTCTTTTGACGGTAGCGTTGGGAGTTGTACTGATCTGCAACCCGTTTACTATTGTGGATACTGTGGTTCGGATTATCGGAGCTTTTCTTGTTTATGATGGCTTATCCGATATGTGGATCCTGTCCCGGGTTTTCAAAACCAAAAAGAACCGGGAGAAGATTATTGACACAGATGCCGTGATTGTAGACGAAGATGAATAGCAGTTGCCGGCCTTGCAAGGCTTTATCACCGCTTTGAGGATAATGAGGAATATACCCTGCTTTTTAGCGGGGTGTGGTGCATGGAGGGGGATTACCTGCATATGGAATTATGTACGGATGCGGGCAACACATCAGGAGGTTCCTGTCCGGTTCTGATTTCTCCATCCGGATGGGTCTTTTGCATTGACGAAATGATAAATTGAGTATACACTTAAAATGTGACTAAGGTCATTGCTCCGGCAATGGCCTTTTTCAAAACAGGAAAGGAAGGCGGCGTTATATGGCAGTCTATGAATTGAAAAATGAACTTCTCTGCGTCACAATTGATTCGCATGGAGCAGAATTAAAATCATTAAAGAGAAATCATGATAATCAGGAATATATGTGGGAGGGAGATCCGGCTTTTTGGGGAAGAACCTCACCGGTGCTGTTCCCGTTCGTCGGAGGTGTCAATCAGAAAAAGTATCGTGTGGATGGCAAAGAATATGCCATGAATCAGCATGGCTTTGCGAGGGATATGGAGTTTTCACTGATCAGTCAGGCTGAGGAGGAAATCTGGTTTGAGCTTCATAGCAACGAAGAAACCCTGCAGAAATATCCGTATGCATTCGTGTTAAAGCTGGGCTATAAGCTTAAAGAGAACAGTGTAGAGGTCTGCTGGCAGGTAGAAAATCCTTCGGATAAGACCATGTTTTTTGCAATCGGTGGACATCCGGCATTTAACTGTCCGGTTAAGGAGAATACGAAGCAGACGGATTATGTCCTTAGATTTGACGAAAAGCAGCAGGTGGTAAGTACGAAGATTAATAAGGACGGAATGGCAATCGGCAGCAGTACGGTCTATGAGCTGCAGGATGGCATTCTTCCGGTTACCGGGAATCTGTTTGATGATGATGCACTGGTAATAGAGCATCATCAGGCACAGGAAGTGGCTTTGTGCTATGCGGACGGTACACCATATCTGACGGTCCGTATGGATGCTCCGTTGTTCGGTATCTGGTCTCCACCGAAGAAGAATGCTCCGTTTATCTGCATTGAGCCCTGGTATGGGCGATGTGACTGCGAGGGATACAAAGGAGAGCTGAAGGACCGTGCATGGGAAAATGAACTTCCGGGAAGTGGTATATGGACAGCCTCTTATTTCATAGAAATAGAAATATAATAATTATTTTGATAAGTTAGTAAAAATTGGAGCAGATATTTCTTTTTCGGGGGAGATGGAAATAAAGCAGCAAAAGAAGTACCGGGGGAATAACCGAAAAGGGGAGTCAGTGTTATGAAACGGAAGATAAACAGAATAAGGCGAAGAAGCGGAATCGTCGGCATATTATTGCTGCTGATTCTGATTATGTATGTGTGGATTGGTTTCCCAAAGGAAAGCAGAATTACCGCATTCGATAATGAAGAGGTACAGGATCTGCAGGGAAGCGTGTATGCCTCCTGTAACGGAGAAGAGATAAAAACAGTTTTACCGGGTAAAATAACAGCTAAAGCAGGAGATACGATTGTTATCCGCAGAAAGCTGGATGAGGATTCGGTTTTGGGAAATACTATCCTGTTTTACTGTAAGCAGGCCCATATCCGTGTTTATCTGGATGAGGAAAGGATCTGGGAGGATCCTGACAGAAGCTTGCCATTTCCCATGCTGGAGGGCTCCTATTGGCGTCTGATCCGGATGCCGGCCTCCTATGAGGGAAAGGAGCTGTGTATTGAGATTGTACCGCAGGTGAATCAGTATGCGGGGGAATTGCCGGCGATTTACACAGGAACAAAAGCAAGCCTTGTTTATATGGTTGTCAGACAGGGAATTGTATTTCTGCTTCTTGGCCTGATTGCAGTGATCCTTGGTGTTGCAATTCTGATTATGGGACTTATTATGCGGCATGAGGGTGTGATCGCATCCCGAATGTGTTATCTGGGACTTCTGGCAGTGATAACAGGAATCTGGGGAGTACTGGAGGCACGTGTCACACAGCTTTTTACCGGAAACATTCCACGGGCATCATATGTGCTGTTTGCCTGCTTCAGTATGCTTCCGGTGTTAATTACGGCATTTGTACTTACTTATGAATCTCTGCGTGATCAGTGGTATATGAAGGCCTTGTTTTATCTGGCGGTTTCAAATTTCGTGGCACAGCAGATTTTGCAGATTACCGGTGTCTTGTATTACATGCAGATGATTACGGTGGTACATATTCTGTTCGTATTGATTCTGTGCGGACTTATTGCATGTTTCTTTACACTGAGAAGAAGCAGGGAAGCAAAGAAGGATTACTTTATTTATAAAGCGATGCTGATTCTGGCTTTGTTCGGTATGGGAGATATTGTCTGGTATTATCTGTTCCCGGCAGGCCGTGTCGGTATTTTCCTTCGAATCGGCATCCTGTTTCTTATTGCGTATCTCGGATATGATACGATCCGGCAGATTGGGCTTCTGCGTATCCAGGAAGCAAAGAATTCTTTTTATAAAGAGCTGGCTTATACCGATATCATGACAGGGCTCAACAATCGTACCGCCTATGAAAACCGGGTTGAAAAGATCCGGAAAGTGACGGAGACTTTGCGGGAGAACCACGAAGTGCCGGAAGAAAATGAGAAAAAGAAGGACGATTCCTGGATCATTATGATTGCAGATATGAACTGTCTGAAAGTCATTAATGATGAGCATGGTCATGATAAAGGAGACGAGGCTATTTTCAAGCTGGCTTCTCATCTGAAGAAATATTTCGGACCGGTTGGCGAGTGCTTCCGGATCGGAGGCGATGAATTCTGTGTGCTGGCACCGGATATCCGGGAGGAACGCTTTGAAGAGATCTGCCAGAACTTCCGGGCGGCCCTGGAAAAAGAAGATCAGGAAACTACCTATCCGTTTTCCGCATCTATGGGTTATGTCCTTCTTGACGAATCGGGCATTGATGAGTGTGTGAAGAAGGCCGATCAGAAGATGTATGAGGAAAAACGCAGGAAAGGGCGTGTACGTCTCTAAAGAGTGTGGCTCTGAATGGTTATGAAATCTGTAATTTTAACCGATCTATAAGGTAGAATGGATTCCAAGAAAAGCTAAGGACAGCAGGATCGGAAGAAGAATACGATGCAGGTGAATGGCTATCTGACAGGAGACCGATACACAGGAAACACATCGGCGGGCAACAGCAGTCAGGGAAAGAGTACCGATTACATGGAACTGATTGCCAATTACAAGAAGGAAATTTTTGATAAGGTAAAGAACAACGAAACGGAGGAAGAGATTCAAACAGGCGGCGCTTCCTTTACGCAGTCGAAATGGAGAAAGCTCATGGAGTCTGTGGATCAGCAGATCGAAGATGTCAGGGAGCAGCAGGAGAAACGTGCCGAACAGCAGCAGGAGAAGGCAGAAGCAAAGCGGATCTATGAAGCTGTCAGCACAGAGAAAAAACCAACATTGGAGATTTCTTACAAAAATGCTGACGTACCGTACGGAGAACTGGCACAGGACGGGGTTATCCAATATAACGGAGTAATTTTCGTGTGTGATGAGAAAACAAACAGTATCTGTCTCGGAGACATGAGCGATAAGTCCAAGGTGCTCAATATACCATTATCCGGCGGTGGATGTCTTAAGGTGAACCGTGCGAATATCGGTGATCTGTCTGCCTGTGCCGGAATGTTTTCGCCGGAGGATCTGAACCTGATCATGCGTGCGATTGCACAGGATACGAAGGCACAGGAGATGCTGCTTGAAAAAGAAGATATGGAAGGGGCTCCTTTCACATCCCGTCCGGTGGATGCAGAGTAAATTGTGAGAATAAAAAATATATGGCAAAACTTGTCGAGACTTATTCAGATGGGAAATTTGTGCAGACGGTGTCTGCACAAATTCCATGGTTTCATAATATTGCAAAATTGTTTTATATATTTTTAGTTGGAGAATGGTATGGATAATATATCAATAAATGCAAGAAGCAGTATCAGGATTGCAGGGGAAAAAGTTCTATATTTTGATCCATTTAAAGTAGCAGAAGAGAAGCATGACGCCGACTTTGTTTTTATAACACATGATCATTATGACCATTTCTCACCAGAAGATATTATTAAAGTATCGAAACAAAGTACTATTTTAATCCTGCCACTTAGTATGAAGGATAAAGTTTATACAGAACTGGCAGACAAAATATATAAAATCGTCTTTGTTAATCCGGATAATGATGACGCAGAATTCCTGACAGAGCATATAGCGGCTAAATGCATTCGGGCATACAATGTTGGAAAACCGTTTCACCCTAAAGATAGTGGCTGGGTAGGATATCTGGTAACAATTGGAGAGACATCCTATTTTGTTATGGGAGATACGGATGCTAATAAAGACAATGAAAATGTAAAGTGTGATGTTTTGCTGATACCATGCGGTGGAAAATATACTTTTGATGCCAAAGAAGCAGCTGAATATACTGCGAAGATCAAACCCGGTATAGCAATTCCTACGCATTATACGGATGAACCGGGAAGGTCCGGAATTCCCATGGTTTATCAGAATGAACTGCAACGACTGGATGATCGTATTAAAGTGGAGATACTTATCTGATTTCTGGCATATGGGGTATAGTTGCGATTAAGGACATTATTGTGAATTATTGGAAAGTTTTATATCATTAGGAGTGGTGGCTGCAAAGGATAGTTCTGAGTCATTTGTCTGGGTTTGCAATGATAATTTATCTAAAAGAATATCAGTTGTATTGGAAGGAATGTGTATTCTTTCTTTTTTTACAAGTGTTCTAGGACGCTGATTGGTTTCGTAATCACGGTCTCCTTTTTCGAAGATTGAGCAACAAAGAAAATCACATTTTAATGTACCTTGGGAGTTGGCTTTAATAATAAAAATAAAATTATCTACGCTAAAATGACTGGATATCAGGTAGTCAGCCTTGATGCTGGTGATGAAAGGATACATACGCGGCATATATGAGTATAAATGAAATTCATTATCAAGAGATTCTTTCAAATGTACGAGAGCTTCTAAACGAGGCTTTATCATATTTTCATACTGCGCTGCCTCTTGAACTTTTTCAAATAAAATTTTTCCTTCGAGAATTCTGTCTGTAATTTTAGCAGAAGAATAATTGGGGAGAGATATATCTTTCATGTACTGGAAGCCGGCCAAATGGGGATAATCATCCAAAGAAAAGGTAAGACTAATCGGATGTAGCTGCTTCTTATAGCCATATGTAAATAAATATTGATATTCAATTATTTCTTTCCAAGCCAATGCAGACTGTTGTAAGAGATCCATAAATTTCCTTTTCCTTTGTAAAAATAAAGAGCCTTGCACATGCAAGGCCCTTAAAAGCGTTTTCATTCAGTTCCGGGGAACCTATTCGGTTTGAGGTTACCGCATAACCCAAGACCAGGCTCCACAACCGGCTGCATACCGACACAGTCAATTGCTTCAACACCACGATAGCTGGTCAACGCCGCTATCCTCTAATTTGATTATAACACAAAAGTATTCTCAGTCAATAGAATAACAAACTTTTGAGGAACACCAATAATTAAGTGTTCCCAGGTATTATATGCAGAAATAAAGATTTTGACAATAGAAATAATTGGAGAAATTTTGATGTGAAGATAAAGTGAACTGCGAGAATCCACTTGACAATCTTCTGACACCCGACTAAGATAGATGTAATAAGTTTTGAAAAAGGTAGTGACAAAGAGGAGTACCTGTTTATTCCGGCATCAGAGAGGATGTTCCATCGGCTGAAAGAATATCCGGTCAGGCAGCAGGGAAGGTAGCTTTGGAACCGGAGAACCGAAGGGCATGGCAATAGGAGCCGGTAAGTTCTCACGGCTGATCCCCGTTAAAGGATAACGCTTTCGATCAGATAGATGGAAGTTGATGGAAGTGTTTTGAGTGAGAAACAAAGGTGGTACCGCGTAAAATGACGCCCTTTACAGAAGTAATTCTGTAGAGGGCTTTTTTCATGTAGAGCACTTAGTGAGAACGAGCCGGAGGCGAAGTTCGAATTTAGTGCGAACGGTACCAGTGCACTTAACGAGAGCAAGCCGAAGGCGCAGCCCGAGTTTAGTGCATCAGGTACATGTAGAGCACTTAGTGAAGCCTGAACTTAGTGCGAACGGTACCAGTGCATTTAATGAGAACGAGCTAAAGGCGAAGTTCGAGTTTAGTGCAGCAGGTAAATGTAATATTTTGAGAAAATATATCAGTATAACAAAAAAAGGAGAACATGATGAGCAAAGAACTGGCAAAGACCTACGACCCTAAAGAAATGGAAGATCGTATTTATGACAAGTGGCTTGCAAAGAAGTACTTTCATGCAGAAGTAGATCACAGCAAGACCCCATTTACGATTGTCATTCCGCCCCCAAATATTACCGGACAGCTTCATATGGGACATGCACTGGATAACACCATGCAGGATATCCTGATCCGTTATAAGAGAATGCAGGGCTACAATGCACTGTGGCAGCCCGGAACCGACCATGCAAGTATTGCAACCGAGGTCAAGATCATTGAAACCCTGAAGAAGCAGGGCATTGACAAGCATGATCTGGGAAGAGAAGGATTCCTTGAGAGAGCCTGGGAATGGAAGAAGGAATACGGTGGAAGAATCATCGAGCAGTTAAAGAAATTAGGCTCTTCCTGTGACTGGGACAGAGAACGTTTCACCATGGACGAGGGCTGTAACAAGGCCGTTACCGAAGTGTTCTGCAAGATGCATGAAAAGGGATGGATTTACAAGGGCAGCCGGATTGTCAACTGGTGTCCGGTATGTAATACCTCCATTTCCGATGCCGAGGTAGAGTATGAGGAGCAGGCAGGCCATTTCTGGCACATTAAGTATCCTTTGATTGAGGATGACGGAAGCGTAAGCACAACGAAGTTTATTGAGTTCGCAACCACACGTCCGGAAACCATGCTGGGTGATACCGCAGTTGCCGTAAATCCGGATGATGACCGTTATAAGGATCTGGTTGGCAAAAAACTCCTTCTTCCGATTGTGAACCGTGAACTTCCGGTAATTGCCGATTCTTATGTTGATATGGAATTCGGTACCGGTGTTGTTAAGATTACTCCGGCTCATGACCCGAACGACTTTGAGGTTGGAAAGCGCCATAACCTTCCGGAAATCAATATCCTGAACGACGATGCCACCATTAATAAAAATGGCGGCAAGTTTGAAGGCATGGACCGTTATGCGGCAAGAGATGCCATTGTGAAAGAGCTTGATGAAATGGGACTTCTGGTACGTATTGAGGACTACAGCCACAATGTCGGTACACATGACCGATGCAAGACCACCATCGAGCCGATGATCAAGCAGCAGTGGTTTGTAAAGATGGATGAGCTTATTAAGCCGGCAGTGGAAGCGGTTAAGAACGGTGACATTGAGCTGATTCCGAAGCGTATGGAAAAGACCTATTTCAACTGGACCGACAACATCCGCGACTGGTGCATCAGCCGTCAGCTCTGGTGGGGACACCGGATACCGGCTTACTACTGTGATGAATGCGGAGAAATTGTGGTTGCCAAGGAAATGCCAAAGACCTGTCCGAAGTGCGGATGTACACACTTTACACAGGATCCGGATACCCTGGATACGTGGTTTTCTTCTGCATTATGGCCGTTCTCAACCTTAGGCTGGCCGGAGCAGACCGAAGACCTCAAATATTTCTATCCGACCGATGTACTGGTAACCGGATATGATATTATTTTCTTCTGGGTAATCCGTATGATCTTCTCAGGTTATGAGCAGATGGGCGAGCGTCCGTTCAAGACCGTATTGTTCCACGGTCTGGTTCGTGACTCCCAGGGACGGAAGATGAGTAAATCCCTTGGCAATGGTATCGACCCGCTGGAGATTATTGATAAGTATGGCGCAGATGCGCTGCGTCTTACCCTGATTACCGGTAATGCACCCGGTAATGATATGCGTTTCTACTATGAAAGAGTAGAATCCAGCCGAAACTTTGCAAACAAGATCTGGAATGCATCCCGTTTCATTATGATGAATATGACAGAGGATTTTGTTATACCTTCTGCTGATACAAATCCGGAAGAATTGCAGCTTGCCATAGCAGATAAATGGATTCTTTCCAAATTTAACAGACTGGTTAAGGATGTCACCGACAATATGGACAGTTTCGAGCTTGGCATTGCTGTCCAAAAGGTATATGATTTCATCTGGGATGAATTCTGTGACTGGTACATTGAAATGGTAAAACCCCGTCTGTACAATTCCGATGACAAGGAAAACAAGACGGCAGCGCTCTGGACATTGAAGAGTGTATTAATCAATGCATTAAAGCTGCTTCATCCTTATATGCCGTTTATTACAGAAGAAATCTTCTGCACCTTACAGTCCGAGGAAGAATCCATTATGATTTCCAAGTGGCCGGAATATCAGACGGCATGGAATTTTGAACGTGAGGAAAAGGGCATAGAGCTTATAAAGGAAGCTGTTCGTGGAATCCGTAATGTACGGACCAAGATGAATGTTGCTCCGGGCAAAAAGGCAAGTGTGTATGTGGTTACCGAGAATCAGGAACTGAAGCAGGCTTTAGAGGACGGAAGACTTGTATTTGCTTCCCTGGCCTGTGCATCAGAGGTTATCCTGCAACAGGATAAGACCGGAATTACAGATGATATGGTATCTGTTGTAATCTTGAATGCAACGATTTATATGCCGTTTGCAGAGCTTGTGGATATCCGGCAGGAAATCGAGCGTCTTGAAAAGGAGGAGAAGCGTCTTTCAGGAGAGCTTGCCCGTGTCAACGGCATGCTGAACAATGAGCGTTTCATGTCCAAGGCTCCGGAAGCCAAGGTGGCAGAAGAGCGTGAGAAGCTTGTGAAGTATACCCAGATGATGGAACAGGTAAAGGAACGTCTTGCACAGCTTAGGAAATAGGCAGGAACTATGGGACAGGTAACCTATGAAGAGGCCTGTGAGTATATTCTTGACATTCCGAAGTTTGCCGGCAAGCATACGCTGGCAGATACAAAGGAATTGTTAGGGCGGCTTACAGGAAGCAGAATAGAAAGTAAAATCATTCATGTAGCAGGCACAAACGGGAAGGGTTCCGTTTGTGCCTACTTGCAGTCCATCCTGCGGACAGCAGGCTTTCATGTGGGAATGTTCATTTCCCCGCATCTTGAAACCATGCGGGAGCGGATTTTATATGATGGGGAAATGATTCCGCAGGAATCGTTTGTAAAGGCATTTGACCTTGTCAGGGAAGAAAGTGACAGGCAGAAGGAAAAGCATCCTTCCTTTTTTGAGTTTCTGTTCCTGATGGGCATGTGTTATTTTAAGGAAAAAGAACCGGACTATATCATTCTGGAAACCGGACTTGGCGGCCGGCTGGATGCAACGAACTGTATTGCAAAGCCAAAGCTTTGTGTAATTACGGAAATCGGCTTTGACCATATGCAGTATCTTGGCAATACCCTTGTGGAAATTGCCGGGGAAAAGGCAGGAATTATTAAGCCTGGAACACCGGTTATATATCTGGATAAGCGGGAAGAAACGAGCCGGGTGATCGAGCAGACGGCAGCTATGTTGGAAACGACTGCCATTGCTGTCAAAAAAAGTCAGATCGGGCGTCCGGTTATGCGAAAGAAAAGCATTGATTTTTCTTTCAGTAATGGGTATTATAGATATGATAACCTGATACTTCGGACAACGGCGGCTTATCAGACAGAGAATGCTTCTGTGGCGTTGGTGGCTGCACGTTCGTTAAAGGAAGAACGGATTGACGATGAAGCAGTCCGGAAGGGACTATATGACGCGTTCTGGCCGGGACGGATGGAAGAGATTCTTCCCCGTGTTTTTTTGGACGGAGCGCATAATGAAGACGGAATCGAAGCATTTCTTACTTCTGTTTCAGCAGCAAATACAGAACGGGAGAAAGCGGCAGGAAAGAGACTTCTGTTGTTCGGCGTTGTCGCGGACAAGCAGTATGATAAGATGATTGGCAGGGTTGCCGCATCGCAGCTTTTTTCCCATATTGCGGTTACGGTGCTTGCATCGGACAGAAGTGCTTCTATTGATAAACTTAAGGTTGCCTGGGCACAATATAAAACTGCCGATTGCAGCTTTCATGAAAGTGCAGAAGAAGCATTTCATTATATACAATCCATACAGAAAGAAGCAGATACGATTTATATTGCCGGCTCATTGTATTTGGTAGGTCAGATAAAGACCTTAGTAAGGAGAACACCGGATGATTGATTTTGAAGAGGAATTAAAGAAATTCCATCCGAGCCTTGAGGTTGAGGATGCGGAGGATGCTATATTTAATCAGGATTTAACAGATATGGCAGATATTTTGATTAAGATGATTGATAAGATGAAGCCTTCAGAGGAATAGGAGAAGCGGCATGATTTGTTATCGTTGTGGATGCCGTTTGTCAGAGAAGGATTTTTGTACCGGATGTGGCGCAGATGTAGGCTTATATAAGCGGATCATGTTTATGTCAAACCGCTTTTACAATGATGGTCTTGAAAGAGCAGCCGTCCGGGATCTATCCGGAGCTATGAACAGCTTGCGGCAGAGTTTAAAATTTAATAAGAATAATATCGATGCCCGGAATTTACTGGGACTGATCTATTTTGAAACCGGAGAGGTGGTCGAGGCATTAGGCCAGTGGGTCATCAGTAAGAACCTGCGTCCGAACAAGAACATTGCAGATGATTATATCAACCTGCTGCAGACGAACCAGGCAAGGCTTGACGGGTTCAATCAGGCATTGAAGAAATACAACCAGTCGTTAGTGTACTGCTATCAGGACAGTAAGGATCTGGCGGTTATCCAGCTTAAGAAGATTCTTTCGGTGAATCCGAAGTATCTGCGTGCCCATCAATTACTCTCTCTGTTATATATTGATGCAGAGGAATGGGAGAAGGCGCATAAGGAGCTTTTGAAATGTGTTCAGATCGACGCAAATAATACGATGACACTTCGTTATATGCGGGAAGTGAACCGGATGCTGGCACCGGAAGAGGGAGAGAAGAATATTCAGAAGAAGGTTACTTCGAATGGAGTAATCCGTTATCAGAGTGGGAATGAAACCATTATCCAGCCGGTGAAGATGAAAGAAAACAAGGGAGTCTCTTCCCTGTTGAATTTAGGAATCGGGGTGGTAATCGGTGTTGCGATTGCAGCGTGTCTGATTTTACCTGCACGGATTCAAAGTGTGAAGGCAGATATCAATGCAGAACTGCGTACGGTCAGTGAACAGTCGGATGCGAAGACGGCCACAATCGATGAGCTTGAGCAGCAGGTAACGAAGCTGACCGAGGATAATAAGAAGCTTCAGCAGGAGCTTGGTACCTATGAGGGAACGGATGGAACCTTGCGTGCTTCCGATGCACTGATGATGGCGGCTGATGCTTATTTGAAAGACAATACGGATATTGAAGGCATTGCCACATATATGGAGGCTCTGGAAACCGAAGAGCAGAGTGAAGATTTCGGGAAGTATAAGACCGATTCGTTCGATACCCTGTATGAGGATCTGATGACAGCTGCAGGTTCCCAGCTTGCCACATTTTATTATAACCGCGGCTATGATAATTACCGGGCAGAGGACTATGAGACAGCAATTCCGGATCTGGAGCGTGCTTACCGTTATGATCATACGAACGGCGAGGCATTGTTCTATCTTGGCAATTCCTACAGACGGAATAACCAGGAGGATAAGGCAAAGGAAATCTATGCGCAGGTTATTGATAACTTCCCCGGTACCGAACGTGCAAGCCGGGCAGAGACGTATCTGGCAGAGATTAATAATGCGGAGTAGCAGTGGGACTGCGATAGCCATATAGAAGAATAGAGGTAACTGTGAAGGTACTGAACAGTTACGAATAGAGAGAATTTTACGAAAGAGAACAGACGGGAGTTTGTTCTCTTTTGTTTTTTAGAAAGGGGAAAAGAAATGGAGGACAGCTTTCAGGTGATAGAGAATTATCTCATGGTAAGAATGCCGGAGGAAATCGATCATCACAAATCAGTTTACATAAGTAAAAAAGCGGATGATTATATTATGCAGTCCGGAGTGGGAAATGTGGTCTTTGATTTTGAAGATACAAAGTTTATGGACAGCTCCGGTATCGGAATCATCATTGGCAGGTACAAGAAAATCTCTTATTTTGGCGGGAAGGTATTCGTGATTAACACGGATACGCGGATTAAGAAAAGTCTGATGATATGTGGTTTACATAAAATTATTGAGATTATGGAGTAGAGAGGTGGACATGGATACGAAAAGGAACACAGGTAAGGAAACAAAAAAGATGGTGAAAAATGAGATGGATCTGCGGTTTGATGCAAGGTCGGAAAATGAGGCCTTCGCAAGGGTGGCGGTTGCAGGGTTTGTGAGTGTCTTAAATCCGACACTGGAAGAACTTTCGGACATTAAGACAGCAGTTTCCGAGGCGGTTACGAATGCGATCATCCATGGATATGAGATTTATGGAGTGGAGGAGGAAGAGCTTCTGGCAGAAAAGATTACAGAGGGACTTGCTGTTATGCCGCAGGTTTTCCTGCATGGCAGGATAGAGGGGGATGTATTGGAGCTGCTTATCCGGGATGAGGGCTGTGGAATTGCGGATATTGAGCAGGCAATGGAACCGCTTTATACGACAAAGCCGGATCTGGACCGGTCAGGAATGGGCTTTTCCTTTATGGAGGCGTTTATGGATGACCTGGAGGTTGAGTCGGTACTTGGACAGGGTACCACGGTACATATGAAAAAGAAGCTGGGAACGACATCATGGATTGAACAAGAGGAGTAGACCATGGTGGATAATGCAGTACTGATTGAGCGCGCACAGGCAGGAGAAAAGGAAGCACGTAAGGTACTGATTGAGCAGAATCTGGGACTGGTTCATCATATTGTGAAGCGGTTTACAGGAAGGGGAATTGAAGCGGAGGATCTGTTTCAGATCGGAACGATCGGACTGATGAAGTCCATTGATAAATTTGATACGCATTTCGAGGTGAAGTTTTCGACCTATGCGGTTCCACTGATTGCCGGTGAAATCAAGCGGTTTTTAAGGGATGACGGGATGGTAAAGGTCAGCCGCAGCATCAAGGAAAACGGGATCCGGGTATTTGCGGCAAGGGAAAAGCTTCTGAAGGAGAAGAACGGGGAACCGACGTTAAATGAGGTGGCACAGGCAGCCGGGCTTACGGTGGAAGAGGTGGTAACGGCGATGGAAGCCAATCATCAGGTGGATTCCATCTACCGGTCTGTTTATGGAAAGGATGGAAAGGAAATTCTGCTCGTGGATCAGCTCAAATCCCACGGAGAGGAAACGGAAGAGCAGATTATGAACCGGCTGATGGTACGGCAGCTTTTAAAGGATCTTGATGAAACGGAAGAAAAACTCATCCGTATGCGGTATTTCCAGAATAAAACGCAGACGGTCGTGGCAAAGGAGCTGGGAATCAGTCAGGTACAGGTGAGCCGGATGGAGAAGAAGATTCTGCTGCGGCTCCGGGAGCGTATGATATAATGAGCGCAAGAGAGTGGGAACAGGCGAAGCCTGCTCATC
>ERZ773104.424-NODE-424-length-67005-cov-7.993353_pt1 | contig 67005 bp, 48 predicted proteins | sample MGYA00511920_ERZ773104 | MGnify/ENA primary metagenome ERZ773104 (study PRJEB29015, sample SAMEA2737857) | human gut metagenome | biome: human gut; feature: human-associated habitat; material: faeces | place: China | collected 2012 ... | reverse complement strand
CTCCAAAGTAACAGAATTTTATATTTAATCTGTCTACTTTAGAGGTATCATATCATAAATCGTTAGGTGCATTTTCTTTTATTTTTATTCTTATTGGATGTTCTACACCTACTACTGTTTTTGATTCATTATATTTAAATCCGTTGTTCTGTGTTCCGAAACTTCCTATATCATCTATTCCAACTTCTTTGTCTGAAACAAATTCTACATACTGATTGTCTATTCCATTAGTTGTAGCATTAACTGTGATAGTAACATCCTTAGCTGCTCCCCACTGGTTACGAAGTCCTATTGCCAAGTCTATTGTTTCACCCGGCTGAATTATTCCGTCTCCATTGTTTGTCTTTGATATATTTTCTGAATCAAAAGCATATATTTCATCTACTGTAATATTAGGTTTAGGCTTATTAGTTAATGAAGCTGTTAATGATAATTTTTTATAATGATATGTTTTTTTAACATCTTCGTTATAATAAGTTATTGTATCCTCTGTGGCTCCCACTAACTGTCCCATTATATATCTTGATGAATATGTGTCTTTGTCTTTTAATGAGCTTCTAAGTATGGCTGCCTCCGCTGATACCATAGGCGCTGCCATAGATGTACCATTCCATGATGCATAACGTCCGTTAGGAAGTGTACTATATACGCTAACACCCGGAGCTACTACTTCATACTCAGCATTTGCATTAGGTTTATAGTCCCAGTTAGAAAAACTTGCAAAGCTATTAGCTTCATCATATGCCATTACACCTATTACATAAGAATATGATGCAGGATACATATTTTGCCCTCCTAATGGACAATCTGCTGTTGGTATTCCATCATTTCCTGCCGCTGCAACAAGTACGCAACTATTAAATGCATCCTGTAATGCATTCTCTATTAAAGCTGAATGGGCATATGAACCAAATGACATATTAATTACATCTGCACCATTTTTATATGCATACACAATTGCCTTTGCGATATCTGTAGAATTTAATGTTCCATCTGAGCCACCTGCTTTTATAGGCATTATTTTTGACTTATAAGCTATACCTACACCACCTACGTTGTTATTTTCCATTGCAATAATACCTGCAACGTGTGTACCGTGTCCGTGATCATCCATTGGTGTTTCATTTGGATCTATTAAATTGATTCCGTGAACGTCATCTACATAGCCGTTGTTGTCATCATCAGTACCTTTCTGTCCACTTACCTCTGCGCTGTTAGTCCATATATTGTCCTGAAGGTCTTCGTGATTGTAATCTACACCTGTATCGATTACGGCAACTACTACGCCTTCTCCGGCAGTATTTCCGTATTTTTCGTTGCCCCATACTGACTCAAGTTTCTGGTCTTTTAAGTACCACTGCTTTTCCATACCTTTGTTGTCTTCTGCAGATGGAACTGATTCTTCACTTTTATAATATTTGTACACAGGTTCAGCTATTTCAACTGCATTCTGATTGTTTGTATTATCTACTATGCTCCAAATATCTTTTTCTTCTGTTGTTATTTTGTAAGATACCTGCTTAACTTCTTTTCCATCATTATCCTTAATGGTATTCTCCATAATAACTTCACTGTCTGTAGCCTTAGCATCCTTGTACCACTGTTCTTCTTCTATAGGCTTAGTGTTCTTGTCTTCTTTTCTAATTACAACAAAGCCACCTTTTTTAACCTTTACGGCTTTTCTGTAATCTTCGTCCTTAGTCTCACGGATAATCTTCTGATAGTCAATCCTCTTATCAGAGTCCCCTATCTTATTATTTACATCACTTTTCTTGTCAGATACATTAGGCTCTTTAGACTTTTCAGTCTTAGTATCCTTGTTCGATACAATGTCTGCCTTTGCCACATCTGACTTGTTATCATTTGTTTTAGAAACTGTTGTTTCTTTTACTACTTTGTTACTGTTGCCATCCATAAAAGTCGATGTTGCAAAGCCTGTTACAATCAGTGCTACTGCAAGTACAACAACAAGTACTTTTTTCTGCCAATTTTTCATAACAAAAACCTCCTTCTACTTGTATTTTAATGTTTCTACTTTTGATTCTAGTTATCCACTGTTATTAGAATCTTTTATAGTTATATTATAGTACATTGGATGAGGCGTTTTTTTCACAAACTGACCCCTATTAAGTTTACTCTTCACATTATCAGCTAGCCAGTTTATTATTGACAGTCACTTTAATAACTGTTATAGTTTTAAACAGTCACTTCTATGACTTTTCTATTTTTTAACTACGCAATAAGGAGAATAAAAATGACTGTTGGTGAAAATATTAAGCGCATTAGAAAGGAAAAGAGATTAACTCAAAAACAACTGGGCGAATTATGCAATCCATCTATTTCTGCCGCAACAATAAGAAAATATGAACTTAGCATTTTGAATCCTAAACTAGAAACTTTGCAAAAGATATCAACCGCTTTAGATGTTTCAATTACTGATTTAAATGATGATTTAGACATGCTACTTAGTCGCTCATTAAAATATTATAATGCAATTACATCTAATGAGAAATCATTCAGTAATTATTTTAATCAATTAAATGAAGAAGGAAAACTTAAAGCAATTGAAATGGTTAAGTTGTTATTAAAAATACCTGAATATAGAATATAGAAAATAGAATATACAAAATATATAGGAAACAATATACTTACCCAAGGGGCAAAAAGGGGTGTTATGGCTAATCGCCGGAAAGGAGGTTAGCTCATGGTTACATATTCCGACTTGTTTACTTACACCATTGTTATTTGTACCGTTATATCGCTAGTTTATAATTTGACAAAAAAATAAACGCCCTTTGCTTTGGACGGTAAAGGCGTTTATTTAAACAACTTATCAACAAGGCGGTTAGGTTTAATCTAACTTTTTTGCCCTTTTGTTAAGTATATTGTAACAGATTCTTGAAAAATTTCAAATATTAATTTGCAGTTATTACTATCCCAAAACTTCTTTTGCTATATCTTTTACAAGTGTAAGCTTGGCCCACTGTTCTTCTTCTGTAAGTTTGTTTCCAATCTCACATGATGCGAACCCACACTGAGGGTTTAAGTAAAGTCTGTCTAATGGAATGTATTTTTCTGCTTCGTGTATTCTATTTATTACTTCCTCTTTATTTTCTAACAATTCCAAATCATATGATTTTAAAATCTTAGTTATAACCTTTTCATTAAAATCATTCAAAAAAAGAATTCCTATCTCACTTCTCATTTTGGCTACATCTTCAATAATCTCATATGTTTGTGTTTCCCTTAAGCTGAAATCATATTCATCCTGACCAATTTTTTTATTAAATCAACAAAAGCATTAACTGCAAAAGAATAGTGTTGTGTTGAAACGCAAAACTGCTTCTTTCCACCATTGTTTCCCTTGTACTTGTCCTCTAAAATTGCCGCCTGTTCTAACACCTGTCTTGCATATCCCAAGAAATCTTCCCCTTCCTTTGAAATGCTGATTCCCTTGTTAGTTCTGTTGAATATTATAATATTCATCTCCTTCTCCAATTCATGTATAGCATTGGTAAGGCTTGGCTGAGAAATGTACAGCTTATTGGCTGCCTCTGTTATAGTTCCTGTTTCTGCTACTGTTATTGCATATTTTAATTGTTGTAATGTCATATTTAATTTCCTCTATTTGCATACAATTATTTGTACGGTAACATTTTTTGTAATACATATAAATATGTTTTTTAACTGATTTGTTTTCATAATATGTATCTGTTATAATACTCATCAGTTAAATTATATTAGTCACTTAAGCTTTTCACTAAAAACTTAATATTAAATTAAAAACTTAAACTTGTACAAAAATCTTAAAATATATAAACTATTACAGAAATCTTAAAATATATAAATTTTTACAAAAAATTTAATAATATATTTAAAGTTTAAATTTATACTAAATACTTAAAGGAGGACTTTTTCAATGTCTTTATTAATTACTGTTCTGGTAACTTTTTTTGCTGGTATGGGGGCAGGTCTTGGTACCGGATTTGCCGGTATGAGTGCAGCAGCTGTTATTAGCCCTATGCTTATTACTTTTCTTGATATGGATCCCTATATGGCTGTGGGTATTGCACTTTCTTCAGATGTTCTTGCCAGCGCCATTTCCGCTTATACATATGGAAAAAATAAGAATCTTGATATTAAGAACGGAATCATTATGATGATTAGTGTTCTTGCATTTACAGTTGTTGGAAGCTATGTTTCAAGTCTTGTACCTTCAACTACAATGGGGGGATTTTCAGTTTTTATGACTTTCATTCTTGGAATTAAGTTTATTGTAAGACCTGTTATGACTACTAAAGAAGCTATGGCTGGTGTTTCTGCCAAAAAGCGTGCACTACAGTCAGTTATATGTGGTGTTTTAATTGGATTTATATGTGGCTTCATTGGTGCCGGTGGTGGCATGATGATGTTACTTATTCTTACATCAGTTCTTGGATATGAATTAAAAACTGCCGTTGGAACCAGTGTATTTATTATGGCCTTCACTGCATTTACCGGTGCTGCATCTCATTTTGCCATTGGTGGAATTCCTGATGTGAAGGTTTGGATTCTGTGTATTTTATTCACATTAATCTGGGCAAGAATTGCCGCTGTCTTTGCAAACAAGGCCACTCCGAAAACACTAAATCGTGCAACAGGTATTATACTTGTTGTGCTTGGAATTGTAGTAATGGGATTCTCTTTTTTTAGTTAAGTTCTAATATTATTTCATGCCCCCCTATTTATCGGGGGCATACCTTATACTCCTGAAGTTTCATTTTGGTAGGATTTTTTTAATTCATAAAAATAACTAATGCCCCAAAACGCAACAAAGCGGCTGCATTAATAACAATGATTATTTTTGCAGCCGCCTTTTTTATATTTAGTTTTTCATACTTTGTATTTCCACTCTCATAAACTATGGTTCTCTCTATTTTATACTATAAACTGTATAAACTATCTTACAATCCGCCTTTGGATTTTTTTCACCCGAATTTAATCCATCCGAATCCAAGTCTGAAATTTTTCCAATCTTAGGTGTTACCTTTATTTTCTTTGTTTCTTTAGTTTTGTCTTTATAGGTTACTGTACAGCTAATCTCAACGTTCTTGTATAACTGTTCATATACTGCTTTTTCATCTTCCAAATTTCCATTAAAAGCATCTAGTTTTGCTATTATAGCCTTTTGTTCCTTTGATAGATATTTAGAATCGTAAGCTATTCCAATGTATGTTTGTGCATCTTTCTGTTTATCATAATCAACCGTAAGCGATGTGTACTGAGATTTAGTGTAATCTTCTTCCTTTGTATTTTTATCATCACAACCTGCTATTGAACCAGGCACATTAAGAAGTTTTGATGTTCTCTTTCCTTCCTTTACAATACTATTTCCTTTAGGATTTGTTATTTGAAAAACCGCATCTTTTATGTCATAAGTAATTTTGTCAATGTTCTTACCCTTACATGTTACCGGAAATTCTATGCTATAACAAACCTGACTATTTTCTTCGCTGCCACACATTGCTCCGTCAAATCCATTTGTGTCATCTATTGATGAATCACCTTTTGTCAATGTTTGTGCGTTTACCCTAATAGAAAAACCAGACTGGCTATTTGTTGTAGCCTGATTATTTCCAAGCTGGCTAATACCAACAACAAGTGCCATACATGCTGCAACAGCAACTGCCGGTTTAATAAAATTAATTTTTCTTCTCATATTATTTTTTCTGAATAACTGCTTCATCTCTTCCTTTTTATTCTGTTCAAGATGAATTTTGTCCAGTGCACTTTTATAATCGCTATTCATATTCAACCTCCATTATCTCTTTTAATTTTTTTCGAGCTCTTGTAAGTTTTGAATTAATTGTGTTTTGTTTTTGTTTTAGGATTTTTGCAATTTCCTTTATTTTATATCCTTCATAATAATACAAATAAAGGACATTTCGCTCATCCTCCTTTAGCAATTGAAGTTCTTCGAGAATTTCTCCTTCTTTTTGTTCAAAAGGAATTTCCATATTCTCAATTGGTACCGTGCTCTTCTTTGTTAAAGATTTCTTATAGTCCAGACATTGATTAATAGTTACTCTGATCAGCCAGGATTTAATATGCTCTTCATCTTTAAAAATAACTCTTTTAGTCAATAGCTTTACAAAAACCTCCTGCACAATATCTTCAGCGTCATATTTATTAAACAAATATTGATATGCTATTCTAAAAATCATGTCAGAATAATTTTCTACTATCTCGTTATATCGTTGTTCTGTTTGAATGTTTAGCATCTTAACTCCTTTCATTAACTAACACGATTTAGAATAGTATTTTAGTGCATTTAAGTTTTAATTTTTTTCTTTTTGTATTTTCAAGCTATTTCCGGAAGGCTAAGCATGATTTCTACCTCATAGATTAGATTTGATTTATTCTGTGGGGTATTTCCTTGATATTTCCCGGGAGGCTAACTATGATTTCTACCTCATAGTAGTGCTATTCTCATAATAATCTCATTCTATTAATCTATATATTCCTTCTTCATCTGCCATAATTGCTGTTTCATAGAATTTCTTTACAGCTTTTATCATATACTCTGTATCCTTTACCCCTGCTGTTTCATAAGGTGAATGCATTGCAAGCTGTGCAAGTCCTATGTCCACTGTATTAAGTGAAATATGGCTGTTTGAAATATTTCCAAGCGTTGAACCTCCCGGAATATCTGAACGGTTAACATATGACTGAACTTCTACTCCTGCTTTCTTGCATATTTCTTTAAATATTGATGCCGATATTGCATCTGTTGTGTATTTTTGATTTGCATTATATTTTATAACAATTCCTTTGTTCATATATGGTCGGTTAGTAGGGTCTGCTTTTTCCTTATAATTAGGATGAACTGCATGAGCATTGTCTGCTGAAAGCATAAATGATGATGCGCACGCTCTTATAAAATCCTCACTGTCTTTTCCCATACACATTGAAATTCTTGAAAGTACATCATAAAGAAATGACGAATCTGCTCCCTGCTTTGTTGTACTTCCTACCTCTTCATTGTCAAAAATAGCACATACATTAACACTTTTGCTATTTTCCTTATTGTCTGTTAAAGCTTTAATACAACTAAATGCACACATTACATCATCTAGTCTTGGAGCTGACATAAATTCATTATCTGCACCCCATATTGTTCCGCATTCTCTATTATACAAAAACAAATCTGTACTAATAATATCCTCTATTGCTACACCTGCCTCATTTGCAATTATTTGGTCAAACTTATCTTTTGAAGCAATCTCGCCAAACAGCGGAATCATATCTTTTTGTGGATTATATGATATTCCATTATTAGCATTCCTGTTCATGTGAATTGCAAGATTTGGAATCAGGCACAAATCCCTATCTACATTTAAAAGAACCGGCTTTAACGTATTTCCATCTTTTACAATAACACGTCCTGCTACCGAAAGTGGTCTGTCAAGCCAAGGTGCCATAAGCATTCCACCGTATTTTTCAACATTTAATGTTATATAATTATTCTCTTCAACCATCTCCGTATTCTCTTTGATTTTAAATGACGGAGAATCACTATGTGCTGCTGCTATTTGAAAATTGTAAAACTCCATATTATCAGGCACTTGAAAAGCAATTATTGATGAATCATTTCTTGTAACATAATACTTTCCACCCTGTTCAATCTTCCATTTATTTCTCTCGTTTAATTTTATAAATCCTGCCTTCTCCAGCATTGTTGAAAAATTCTTAACAACGTGAAAAGCTGTAGGACTTTCCTTAATAAAATCCATTAATTCTTTTGATATATCTATTTGATTATCCAACAACATAATCCCTCCTAAACTGATTTTAAAAACTTCCTATAAAAAATATACCCTACTCCACTTGTTATTGCTTCCGTCACTGGAAATGTTAGCCAGAATACATTTAATCCAAATCAGCTTCATTGTAGTATTACATTTTTTTAAAGTCAACGAAAAAAAGGCAACTCCAAAATTAATTTGAAATTGCCTAATTTTATAATATTTAATTAACTTAAATATCTTATATAAATTTTTGAATCTTGCTTATTAACACATCAAGAAAACCTGTTGACTGTAAGAACAGAATCACCATTATTACAGGCATAATATAACGAATCATAACATTGTACAATTTCTTACGTGAAAACTTCTTGCCATTTAGTTCCATTTCTTCTACAATCCATGAAGGCTTGATTATCCAACCAATAAGAATTGCTGACAACAATGAAATAAAAGGCATAAGGAAGCTGTTACTAATGTAATCCATAATATCCAAAAGCTGACCTGTGCTTCCGTTTGGAAGTTTTACTTCCACATAGAAAATACTGTAACCTAAAGCTATAACTGCTGTTGCAATTAAATAAATAATAGATAAAACGCCTGTTGTTTTCTTTCTCTCTGTATGGAAAAGTTCCATACAGTTAGCAGCAATTGATTCCAGTACTGAAATACATGAAGTTAATGCTGCAAAACCTGCCAATAAGAAGAACAATAAACCTACTATTCTACCTGCCATTCCCATTCTGAAAAATACATTTGGAAGTGACACAAACATAAGTCCCGGACCTGCTGACATTCCATCAAGTCCTGAGAAAACAAATACGGCAGGAATAATCATCATACCGGCTAAGAAAGCCACTCCTGTATCCATAATTTCAATCTGTGATACTGCTTTATTAAGATTAACATCCTTTTTTACATAAGAACCATATGTAATCATAATTCCCATTGAAACGCTTAATGAGAAGAATAACTGACTCATTGCATCCAATGAAACCTGAAGGAATTTCTGAACTGTAATTCCTGACATATCAGGTGTCAAATAAACTTTCAATCCCTGAAGACCTGTTCTAACTGTTCCGTCATCTAATGTTGTCTTTAGAGTTAATGAGAAAATAGCAATTCCAACTACCATAACCAAAAGAACCGGCATGATAAACTTTGAAACTCTCTCTATTCCCTTCTCTACGCCGTTATATACAATAATTGCTGTTAAAAGCATAAATACAATACCGTACCAAACTGATGAAGGTGATGTAATAAAGTTAGTAAAGCAATTGTCTGCAACTGCTTCCTTTCCTGAACCTAAAATATAAATAGTAATATATTTTAAAATCCAACCACCTATTACAGCATAATAAGTCATAATAATAACCGGCACAATAAAAGTAATCACACCTAAAAACTTCCATTTTTTTCTCATTGATTCATATGCATAAATGGCACTTTTTCCTGTTTTTCGTCCAATGGCAATATCTGTTGTTAACAATGTAAAACCCACTGTTAAAACAAGTACCAGATAGATAATAAGGAAAAGTCCGCCTCCATCCTTTGCTGCAAGATATGGGAATCTCCAAAGATTTCCTACACCTACGGCACTTCCTGCTGCAGCAAGAACGAATCCTATCTGCCCGCTAAATCCACTTTTTTGTTTCATAATTTTTCTACCTCTTAAATTTTTTATTTTCTACTTTTTTATATTTAAAATATTAAGCCAGTGAAGTTAAATTGTACCATATTTAAGGCCTTTTAACAACATTACATAAAGTTTAATATTTGTTAATTTTTTTAATAAAGCAAAAAAATCCTGACAAGTTTTCTTTTTTACAGCTTAACCTGTCAGGATATTTTTAATAAATTTATTTAATTTTTTTATTTGACATAATATACTCTGTTTTCTTTTCTTGGTGCTGCCTTTGGTTCATCACCTTCAACATAACCTAATGCGCAATGACCGATACCAACATATTCTTCTTCAATGCCTAATGATTTAAGAAGTTCTTTGCCCCATTCTGTTTCAAATTCTTCTTTTGCACGGTGAATCCAACAACTTCCAATTCCTAAATCGTGAGCTGCCAACATAAGATTTCCCATTACAAGACTTCCATCATAAATTCCTGTAGGCCAATCCTTCTTTGCCAAAACGATTAGCATTGCAGGTGCTCCATAGAACGGATCAAAACCTTCTTCCCAACCACCTATTTTGCAATTCATTTCAGAGATTTTGTCACGTAATTCCTTATTTGTAACCTGAATAATTATAGTGTTTTGAGTCCCTTTTCCACTTGCAGCATAAAGACCGGCTTCGATTATTTTGTCAATAATCTCCTGTGGCACCATATCTGCCTTATACTTACGAATACTTCTTCTTTCTTCCATTGCCTTTAAAACATCACTCATTCTTTGTTCCTCCTTTAAATTTGATTCCATATTTCTCATTTTAGCACATATTTTTCAAGAAAAATTTCAAAATCAACATCTGAATTAGATTTCATATGGTCAGGATTTCTGTTTTTGGAAGTGAAATTTCTCCAAGCTGTAATGTGTATCTAATGCAAAACTGTGGAACTGAAACAACAATAGCTTTTAATTTTTTGTAACTTTTTTATGTTTTGTCTTAATTTTTGTAACTTATCTTTTTATTTTTAATGTTCTTAAATATTCTTTTTGCTCTGGTGTAATTCTATAGCTTTCTATCGATTTTTGAATTGCCTTATTGTGTGTCCACACATCAAGTTTTTTCTCTTCAATGAAAGTAATAATGCTGTCATATTGCTTTGCCAAAGCTGTTGCAAAATACCATGCGCGCATCATATTAACGTAATATTCTTCTGACTGAACTCCTGCAACTTTATTAGCATATTCAATTTTAAAATTGTCATCCAAATAGTGTTTCATAAGCATACTAATTCCAAAACGGATTGTGTATGGCTGGTCTGATTTTATGTATTTGTTAATTTTTTCAAGGAAGTCTTCCAAATTCTTCTTTACAATTCGAAGTGACAGCAAATCACACGTAGCCCAGTTGTCTATGTATGGAAGAAACTTCTCCAACTCTATTATTAATTCATCATAATCTTTAATCTGTTCAAGCAACATTCCATGGAGATTATTTTCTTCATAATATTTGTGGGGAAGCACCTTCATAAACTCCTTTGCTTCTTCTGTTTTTCCAAACTGCTTTGCGTAACTTCTAAGTACCGGAGTTCTGACACCTATAACCTTCTCCTTGTCTATCGTTGGCATTAATTTGGCGTGAAAATCTCTATATTTCAAGTCCTGTAATTCAAAAAGCTGTTTTTGTACTTTAACTGCTATATCTTCTTTCATAATCTGCTCCTAATACTTTTTATCTTACAAATATTATAGCATTGTTTTTTTGTGTGGTATATTATTTTCAATGTTTTGTTTGAAATGTAATGAATATATTTGAAGATTTCTCTTCACTTTTTCTGTAATTCTTAAAAAGAAGCTTCTCTAGGCAGAACAGCCCACACCAAAGCTTTCGCTTTAGCGTGGGCTGTTCCTTTATCATTATTTACAGATAGCCAATTTATTTCTTCACCTTTACAGTCTTGACTGCCGACCATTTTCCATAAACATACTTTCCGTTTACAATTCTATAAGCTCTAATTTTTACGTATGCTTTTTTCTTTTTAATGTTGGTAATCTTCTTTGTTGTGTATGTTGTTTTTGTTGTCTTTACTGTTGCTGCCTGCTGTTTTTTCTTTTTCTTGTTTTTCAATTTTTTGTTGTTTCCATATTTAATCCGGAAGCCTGTAACTCCGGCAGTCTTTGTTAATGTAAGTTTGATTTTCTTACCCTTTGCATTTTTTGCTGTTTTAATTTTTACAGTACCTACAGGTGGATTTTGTGGTGACTTAATAGCATTCTTTAATGCTGTTGCTGCACTGTTTACTGTTGCCTGTGAAGGATTATATTGTGATGCAACTGTTGCTGCCTGACTATATGCAGCATTTACATTAGGATATACTGTCCAATAGCCTTTGTTGCTATTTACATCACCTACTGCTCTAAGTAATTCTGTCTTGTCTGCCAAATTGATTTTTGAAACACCTGTTGCCTGGTAAGTATCAACTCCTACATCAGCACCATAACCAAATAAAGTAAACATTACTCTGATTACATCACCATTCTTTACTGTTACTTTATCTCCTGACTGATAGATGTTTCTTACTGTTGGGTTTGTGCTGTCCTTGCCGTCTTCTCTGTCAAATGTCTTACCACTATATACTGCACTGTTATTTACAGTAAATACCCAACCTGACATTCTCCAGTAATCACCTTCTCCAAGAGCTGTATCTGAATTACCAAGATTCTTGTTTGTATTTGGTGCACTAATGCCTTTTCCTTCGTGAAGTAATCCATCATCCTGACCAATATATGAATAAGTATATACATCCTGCATATTGGCAATTTCATTAGGTATGTTTGCCACTCTGCTATTGTCTGCACCAAGAATTGATGTTAAATACCAACCACTTGTTGTTGAATAATAATAGTTTAATGTATTATCATTCATATATCTGTCGATTACTGTTTTAACCGTGTCTCCATTGTTAATTGTCACCTGAACAGGTTCAGTATAAAGTCCCTGACCTATTGATAATTTTTCGACAGTAAGTGTAACTTTACCTGTTGAAGCTGCCTTTGTTTCCTTAGGCATTACAACAATTGATGTTGCCATAAGAGCTACACTTAATACTACTGATAATGCTTTTTTCATTTCAAACTTTTCTCCTTACATTTTTGACTAATCCTAACTTTATTTTTCAATAAAATTAGCTTTGTAAATATTTTATTTTAAAACCTATATATGTATATAGTCATTTATTTAACTTTCCTACATTTTAACTTTCTTAATTTTTGAATAAGCTCCATAAACATTAGTTTCTTCATCTAACTTATAAGCTCGAATTTTAAAACTATATTTATTTCCCTTCTTTAAGCTAATAACAGCTTTTACTTTTTTTGCTTTCTTAACTGTCTTTACGGCTTTGAATTTACCGGAATTAGTTTTCATATATACTACATAACCTGCTGCATCTGAAATCTTCTTCCATTTAAGTGTAACCTTCTTGCCCTTCTTCTTTGCTGACTTAATTTTTACTTTTGCAGGCTTAGTTACTACAGGTTTTGATACATTTACAGTACATGTTGCAACTACCTTACCATCTGCTGAAACTGCGGATATATAAGTTGTTCCGGCTACATCAGCTGTAACATTTCCTGACTGGTCAACTGTGGCAATTGATTCATTAGCTGAAATCCACTTAATGTTTTTATTACTTGCATTTGAAGGATTTACTGTTGCATCTAACTTAAAAGTTCCACCCGGATTAAGATTTATTTCATTACTATTAAGTGTAATGTTTGTAACAGGAGTTTCCACTTCGATGAAAAATTCTGTTTTTAATCCATTATGAGTTGTTGCTGTTATAATTGTACTTCCACTATTCTTTGATGTTACAACACCATTTGAATCTACTGTGGCTACTGAATTATTACTGCTTGTCCACTGAACATTCTTATTTGTTGTATCACTTGGAGTAATTTTAACCTGTAATTGACGAGTCTGGTTTAGCCCCATAGTTACTGTTTTATCTCCAACTCTTTCAATACCTCTTGCATCGATTCCATCGACACGAACAGTACATTTAGCTTCAAAACCACCTTCTTCAGTTGTGATAACTATATCTGCATTTCCTTCGGAAACACCTGTTACAACACCATTTGCATCTACTGTGGCTACTTTTTCATTTAAACTCTTAAAAGTAACATTAGTATTTGTTGAATTGCCTGGAAGTACAGAATATCTAATCTTTCCACTTCCACCTACAAACAACCCCATATGCTGATAGTCATTTGCCACTTCAATACCTGTTACAGGTTCAGGAATTATTACTGCTTCTGATTCTTCACTAACTGAATTGCTGTAAAGATTTGCATCAGCCTCATTTTCATCCACAATTGCTTTTACAGTATAAATGTATTTACCTGAAGTTAAATCTTTATCTTCAAAAGCTGTATCTGTTCCTTCATATATATCATTAACAATACCTGTAATTTTGTTATATCTTGACAAAACATATGAAGAGGCATGAGCTACTTTTGTCCAGTTAACATTGATGTTTTTGTCATTTCTAACTGCTGTAACTTTAGACTTATCAAGTTCTTTTGAAACATAAACAACACATGTTTTCTTAACATTTGGATTATCCTTTGAAGCAATTGTAATATCTGCTCTTCCTACAGATTTTCCTGCTACAACACCATTCTTTACTTCTGCCACTGCTTCATTAGATGAACTCCATACAATGTCTGTCTGGCTTGTGTTAGAAGGTGCAATGTTATACTCAAGCTCAACTTTGTTGTCTTCTTCCTTATCTAAATTAAGCTTTTTGCTGGTGTAATTTAAATTAATACTTTCTACAGGAACATTAGTCTGGTCATATACCTGTATCTCATAAATTTCAAAACAGTATGCGCCAAAAGTAATACCCTGTAATCTTAAATGTGATGTTGTTACTGCTTCTTTTAATCGAATATTTCTATATTCTGATGCTATACCACTGGTTACTTCGTACATGTCTGTCCATGTTTCACCGTCATCTGAAGTCTGTAATTTGTAACCTTTCATATAGCCACCGCCCCATTTAACTTTTACTGTATCAAAAGTCTGTGGGCTGTTCCAACTTAAAGTTATGTTTTCATCAGCTTTTTCTTCATCAGTTACTGTTGGATCCTGAATGTACTCTGTTCTCCACATAGTGCCTTCATCGCCGTCAATTGCTTTTTCTGCACTGTTTTCACCATCATCACTTGATGCTACTGCTGTGGCATTTTCTGCAAGATTAGGCATTTCTTTTTCTTCAACGCTTCCTACTGTAAAAATCTGCCATTCGTACATACAATAACCGTATATTTCCATTGTTCTTTCTTCTAATTCGATTTTTACATATCTTGCATTAGTTGGTGCAAAATCATATTTAAATCTTCCTTTTTCTCCTGCTTCTTCTGATGCAACTTCCATCCAGTCTGTTTTGTTTTCAGAAACATAAATTTTATATTTCTTTGCTGCTGCATTTTCCCAATACAGTACGACCTTATCAATTTCATAACTTCTTCCTAAATCCATACTCCAGGTTTGTGGATCTTCATAAGGATTGTCTTTATTCGAACTTACACATGCTGTCTGGTATCCTCTTTCAAGATTTCCATCTGTTAAAAAGTCTGGTTTATTGTATTCATTAGTATTGAAAGAATTAGAAACATTAACCGTTCTGTTATAAGCTACATTTCTACCTAATGGTTGACCTTCGTAAGCAAACGCAGGAGTGTATAATGTGGTAACCATTGTGGCAACACTTAATAAACACGCTACTAATTTTTTCATTTTGCCTCCTTTTTAAATATTAAAAGGCTATCTTTTTGCAGGATGATACGACATACCTCCTATGCCCACCCCTCAAAAAGACAACCTTCTAATTAGTGCTCTTTTTTGATGTTTTTAATTAATTATTTACTTGATTTTAAGTTTTTTCTTGAATACCTTAATAGCTTTCTTGTTGCCCTTAAGTTTAGTCTTCTTTGCTTTGATATTCTTCTTAACTTTACTGCTTAAAGCATTTTTCTTTACAGTCTTAAGCTTTTTGCCCTTGAATGTAATCTTTTTAATCTTGTTGTCCTTTGTGAATGCCTTAGCCTTAATAGTCTTAACTGACTTGCCGATTACTACCGTCTTAAGCTTTGTACATTTCTTGAATGCATTCTTTCCAATAGTAGTTATCTTGCTGCCAATTGTAAGCTTTTTAAGTGCCTTACATCCTGCAAAAGCATTGTTTCCGATTGTTGTTACATTCTTGAAATTAATCTTGTTTAACTTCTTACAATTATTAAATGTAGCCTTACCAATAACCTTAACATTGGCACCAAATGTAACTTTCTTAAGCTTCTTCATTGCCTTAAATGCATTGTCACCTACTTCTGTTACATTTAAACCATATCCCTTAAAGTTAGCTGTGTTTGGAACTGTAACCTTAGTTAATTTGCTCTTCTTAGCTGCTACTACACCGATAAGTTTTGTTCTACCTGATGTAATTGAATCAATTGCTGTTACTCTGTAAATGAAATCACCTACTGTATATTCCATTCCAACGTAAACACCATACTGTGTACGAACCTGATCATCTAATGATGTCTGGTCACCCTTTGGTGTTTCAGGATAACTAGTTTTTGAAGCTGCCTGAATCTTATTCCATTCATCTGTGCAATTCTTGATTTTTTCGTCAAAATACTTATCGTCAGTATCATCTGAACCTAAAGTCTTTGAATTATCAACTGTAGGCTGTTCTTTTACGATAGTCTTATCAGCTATTGCATCATCACTTGGCTGTTTAACATTTTCATCCTTATTAGCCACAATTAAACCAGTACTTGGATCTGTTGGATATGCATCCTTTCCATCTCCTCCGTCCTTTGAATAGTCATAGCTATCAGGTAATGATACTGATGTTTTGTTACGGTAGTATAATAATCTCTGGATAGCATAACCACCCTTTTTACCTGATACTGTCTGTGAAGTTTCACCTGTTGTAATACCACAACCTGTACCATTAATAATTCTGTTAATACCTACCTTTGGTCCGCTACCGTTGGCGATTTCTACAATACATGCATTTTCAATTAATACATCATCTGCATTAGGAACTTCAATGGCATTATCTAAGAAAATTTCTGCTCCGTTAGTGTTAATGAATACATCGTAAACACCAAGACCTATTGCGTAGTGGTGTTTAACATCATTTGCTACTTTGTATGCTGAATATCCCTTAACTGTATTATTATGTGACATCCATTCTTTCTGATCCTGTGGATCATAACATTTTTCATTCTGTAAGAAGAATGTCTTACCATATTCACCTCTCCAGATAACATCATATTTCTGGAAATGTTCAATAAATAAACCATAAGCTGTTACGTTATCGCCATTTACAACAAGACCGTGATCTGCTGTATTTTCATACCAACCTGTGTTATCACCGTGGTCTGCTCTCCAAATCCATGTTTCATCAATAATAGTATTGTTACTGTTAACAACTATACATGAACCTGTTGTTCCAAGGTCGCCTGTTCCACCTACCCTACAGATAACATCCTGTAATACACAAGGGTTATTTGAATGGTCAACATTTGCTCCTTCATATCCTACTTCTAATAATGTGTTTGTATGTTTTCCGGCATCTAAAATTACGCCTGCGATTTCAACACCACCGATATCGTAATTTCCTTCTGCCTTTGTATAATCACTATTCCACTTCTTACCAGCTACTCTGATAAATGTATCAGTATTCTTATCAGATGAAGTAAATGTAGCCATACCAAGACCAAGAACTATTGTGTTTTCATGTGTTACTTCAATAGCTTTGTCTAATTTGTAAATACCAGGCTGAAGAAGAAGGTTATAACCTTTTCCTAAAGCTGCATTAATTGTGTCTGCTGTATCTACATCAGGGTTAACAATATAGAAACTGTCTAATCCTAACGATTTGCCTTTACCCATATCATTTTCTGACCATGAAACGCCTGTCGTATCTTTTCTTACTGCAGGTACAAATACCTTGTAGCTATCTGTATCTTCATCGAAGTATAAGAATGGTTTTTCTCTTGTTGCATCTGTCTTGTCTAATACTGTTGTACATCCATTAGTTGCCCAGTTTGAAATACCATTATTCTGTAATAAGCTTCCACCTGCGTTAAAGTAGTTACCACTGTTATCCTTTAATGTTGTTCCATCAACATTCTTACATCCCTGAACAACCTGGTTCCAGTTAATACCATATATAGAGCCATTTTCTGTCTGCTTTGTTGTAAATTCACAGTTTCTGTAGTAATACTGCTGCTGACACCATGAACCTACTGAATCATGGAACTTTGTATCAGAAATATATCCGCCGCTGGCCCAAGCATTGTCTCCCCATGTCCACTGAAGTAATGTCTGTCTTTCTACATTAAGTCTTCTTGCAGGAGCTGCCTGTGATACTGCCCACTTAAATGAATCTTCCCAATAGTTAGGATTTTCTGTTGTCTGTGCAATAGTAAAGTTTTCAACGTCAACCCAGAAGTTACATGTTACGTTACCATTAGCTAAAGCTGCTGGTGTTTTAATATTCTTTAATCTTACATCGTAAGGTGTTTTTCCTAAACCAATAACCTGTGTGTAGTAACCTACATCATACGCATCTGCTACTGTTTCTGTATAATCACCAGGTTTAAAAGCGAATGAGTAACGGTTCTTACCAAACTGATCATAATGCTGATATCCAAAGATTTCATTTACCTTATCAGAAATTGCATCCTTGTCATCTGCATCGTTAAATACGTATACATTCTTACCAAACTTAGAAATTTCCAATGAATATGGTTCTGATTCTTCTCCATTAACATTACCGTTAACTGCCTGAACTTTATAATAGTTCTTGTATTTTGATGTTGTGTTTGGATTTGTATCTGTATAACTTGTTTTTGCTCCGTCTATTGAATCAATTAATTTGTATTCTGCATAACGGCCTTCTGCCCTGTAAATATTATATGACTTAGCATTTGCTGCCTTATTCCATATAATAGTCTGAGCGCCTGTCTTGTCATTTCTCGTAACATCTGTTATTTCAGCTTTAGCCGGTTTAGTCTGAGATAATGTTGTTGTAAATGCAATTTCACTATCTGCATATGCACTGTATGAACCTGCTTCCTTAGTATTAGTAATTGTTCTAATCTTAAAGAAGTATTGCTTTTCTGATAAAAGATTATTTACAGTCATCTTATTCTTTATTGTTAAACCTGCTGATCTGTAATTTCCATTTTCTGAAGTTGAATACATAACTTCAAATGCTGAATAAATATGTTCCTTTGGTGTTGTCCATGAAACCTGAACGCTATCACCTGAAACATCAGATAATGTTACTTTTCTTGCTTTCTTTGGTTCATCACCTGTATACATAATGAACTTTTCTTCATTGCCAACCTTGTCTCCTAAGTGATACTTTGAACTTACCGCAAGCTTTGTATGTTCTGTTCCTTCTTCGTCTTTGTACTTTCCTAATGTGAATATTTTTTCATCTGCACTGCTACCAAAAGAAACTGTTCCATCATCATTGTGCTGGATTCTTACTGATTCCCATCCTGTTGGTGCGTAATCATTTGCTAATGTTCTAGCGTCCTGATAAATAATATCATCAGCATTTGCTGCCCAAACTGTATTTCTTGACTTAGTAGCGAAGTTAACTACTTCGTTAGCCTTGTCATCAATTCCATTATTCTTGTATGTTCCATAATATGTAGTGAATTTTCCATCGTCACTTACATTGTTGATAGATGTAAATTTCTTATCTACCAAGATTGGATCATTCTTTACACCACTAACAGTAATTATGTTTCCATTTGCTACATTAACAAAGAAAACTTCTGCGTGGATTGTTGTCTCTTCGGCACCGTCAATTGCATCTGTGCTTGTTGCTGCTGATGCTGCCATTACAGTCATATTAAATGTCTGTGATGTAAATAACATTGCAACTGCCAAAACAATTGACAATAAAGATTTGTACATCTTTTTCATCTTCATTTTTCTTCCTCCTAAATAAATTCAAACAATAAAAACACTATTCTCTTTTTTGTGTAAGGTTGACATTAAAACGTTTTTATTTTCTTATATTTTAGCACTTATTGATATATTTTTTCAAATTCGAAAATGTTTTTAAGCACTCTACACAAATAGTCTCTTTGTTTTTTTTGCACTTTGCATATATATTTTATTGTTTTTTTTATTGTTTTTCTTGTTTTTTATTAATTTGCATTTTTTGTCGCAAAAACGTTTTTATTGGTTTTTGATTAAAAATGTCTTTTCTTTTTACTAATAATCCTGTTTTATTTTACTAATAATGGTATTTTCTTTCACTAAACTTTCTCTTTTTCGCCACTTTTAAGCAAAAAAGAACAGCCGGATTTAATTCAAAAATCAATCTGACTGTTCCTTTTTTATAAATTTAATCTAATGCTAATATTCCATTTGTGGCAATTACTTCTTAAATTTAACTTTTCGGTTAGACCACTTACCATAATAAACTTCTCCATTTACTACTTTGTAAGCCCTGACCCTGATAAAGTACTTCTTGTTAGCCTTTAATTTCTTAATTGTAAATTTGGCTTTCTTATAGTTCTTTACCTTTGCTTTTTTAAATTTCTTTGACTTTGATATCATTACCTGATATCCTTTTACACCCTTTGCTGTTTTTAATGTAACTTTTAATTTCTTAGCACTTCTCTTCTTAGTTGCCTTTTTAATTTTAACCTTTGGTACCTTTACGGTTTGTGCAGTTTTTGTAGTTACAATTTCTGTTGTGGAAACTGTAGGTGTTTCCTTTGTTGTTTCAGTTTTAGTTGTCGTTCCTGTTTCTGACGGAGCAATTGTTGTAGTTGTCTGTGTTGTTGGTGCTACTGTTGTAGCCTTTTCTGTTGGTGCCTGTGTTGTTGGCACTACTGTCGTAGCTTTTTCTGTTGGTGCTACTGTTGTTGGTGTCTGTGTTGTTGGCACTGCTGTTGTAGCTTTTTCTGTCGGTGCTACTGTTGTTGGTGCCTGTGTTGTTGGCACTGCTGTTGTAGCTTTTTCTGTTGGTGCTACTGTTGTTGGTGCCTGTGTTGTAACCGGCGCTACTGTTGTTGTTTTTTCTGTTGGTGCTACTGTTGTAACCGGTGCCACTGTTGTTGGCTTTGAACCTGTGCCATCCTTAAATGTATATGTTATCTGTGTAGCAGCTGACATTTTTCCGTTTTTAACAGATCTTACTGATACTGTATAGTCGCCATTTCCATTTGCAAAAACATCTGCTGTCAAATTAATTGAACTATTTACCGAGCTTCCTGCAAATACTCCATCCACATATACATTATAGTTTTCAATATCATTTGATGGTGCCTGCCATGCAAAATAATATGGAAGATCTTTGTTTCCTGCATATGTTAATCCAATTGGTGCAGGTATTGTATCATCTTCATCTATCTTTGTAGTAGGAGCAACTGTTGTTGGTGCTACCGTTGTAGCTTTTTCTGTTGGTGCTACTGTTGTTGGTGCCTGTGTTGTAACTGGTGCTACTGTTGTGGTCTTTTCTGTTGGCGCTGCTGTTGTTGTTGGTGCCTGTGTTGTAGTTGGTAATGCTGTTGTAACTTTTACAGGTTCCTTATACAAGTAAACATCATATGTTGAGTTGTCCGCTAATGTTACTTTAAATAAATTCTGTCCTTCTTTTACAGAATCAACAGGGAATCCTACTCCGGCTCCTTCTATCTTTGCTTCTTCTGCTGTTGTTGAAGAAACTGCCACTGGAAATGTTGTATAAATAACTGATGCTCCATCTGCATTTTTTTGAATATTAACAATATTAACTTTGTCTGATTCACAATATGCTTTATATTTATTTACAAGCTTTCCTCCTTCTGCTCCATCTTCAAGATATTTAACACCTGACCAATCAACATCTATTACTTTATGTGTTGTTGGAGTTTCTGTTACTTTTTCTGTCGTAGTCGCTGCATCTGTTGGCTTTTCTGTTGTAGCACTATCTGCTTCCTGAACAGATGATATACTAATGTTATCAATAACTGTTCCTGCAGGCATACCACTCATTTCCATTACTGCAGTATTCTTTGAATCTGCTGTAATCTGAAGAGTTTTAGTATTGATTCCGGCATTTACATTGTATTGTACTGTTCCTAAATCTACGCTGTCATTTTCACCTTCATTCTTCCAATGCATATTTCCGGCATTAGTTGAATTAAACTTTAATGTTACATTATATTTTTTACCTTGCACTAAATTCATCGGATACTTAAGTTGTGTTCCCCATGTACCCGCATTTCCACTTGTACTATTCAATTTAATACTTAAATCAGACAATTTGCTTCCTTTATAACTCATTGCTCCATTGTCCCAGCTTCCTGCATATAATGTACAATCTCCCACTGTTGTTACAGCCTTATCAGGAACTGATTTGTAACCATCTGTATCCGGCTGACTACTTCCACCATCAGGATTTAACTCTCCACTTCCTGAATATGCCCTAACATAATCTACTTCCATTGTTGCTGACTGAAATGAATCATTTGGTGCTGTGTTTCCCGTATAACCTGTTGCATTACTTCCCAATGCCAGATTTAATAAAAAATAATGATTTTTTCTAAATGCATAAGCATTGTCATCATTAAGATATGCTGTCAAATAAATATTATTATCTACATACCACTTAATTGTATTTTCATCCCAAATCACACCATATGTATGCCAACCATTAATACCATTGTTGTTATCACTATAATAATAATATGCAGGAACACTATAACTTCCCCAAAATATATGATTATATGGTGTATTATAAGAACTTCCACCTGCATTCCAGTGAATTGTTCCCTCAACATAGTTTCTTGAATTAGCATGTTCCATAATATCTAATTCCCCACACCATGGCCATGCTGTTCCATCATCTCCCATCATCCAAAATGCCGGCCAGACACCATCCTGGTTTCCACCATTTACCTTAATACGTGCTTCCATTTTTCCATATTTAAAGCTTTTTTTACCTGCTGTTTTTAAACGTGCAGATGTAAATCTACAATTACTGTAGTTTTCTCTTTTTGCAACTATTTTTAATGTTCCATCTGATACATATGAATTGTCTGTACGGTCTGTATAATACTGAAGTTCATTGTTTCCCCAGCCACTGCCACCTGTTTCACGTGTCCATACATTTGTATTAAGAGAATCACCATCAAATTCATCACTCCACACAAGTTTCCATGATGATTCTGCTTTTACCTGGTTAACACAAGGTATACATGGTATTAATCCTAAAACCATAGTTGTTGTCAAAATAATTGACAAAATTTTCTTACGCATTTTTTTCCTCCTTTAAAATTTATTAATATAGCCGGACAATCTGTTACAACTGCCCGACTATTCATTTTTTATCTTTAGCTTTTTTATTATTTAGCTATTTTTTTACTTTCTTCTTACCACTCCATAAACCATATACTTTCTTTCCACCAACTATTTTATAACCGCGTACTTGAACGTAGAGTTTTTTAGCTTTTTTCAATTTACGTGCATAAACCTTTACATTAGTTTTGCTAACAAACTTTGTAATTGTTTTCTTTTTTGTAAATTTCTTAGTTGAAGAAACTCTTATCTGATATCCTGTTACACCAGATATTTTCTTAAATGAAACTTTAATCTTTGCAGATTTGTGTTTTCTCTTAGCAACTTTAATTTTTGCTTTATTAATCATAACTTTCTGATCTGCTGATGTTTCTTTTTTTGTATTATCAACACTTGTTTCCTTATTTCCTATAGTCACTGGATTTGTTGATATATCAGTTCCTTTTGTTGTTGGTGCCACTGTTGTAGCTTTTTCTGTTGGCGCTACTGTTGTAGGTGCCTGTGTTGTTGGTGCTACTGTTGTAGCCTTTTCTGTTGGTGCCTGTGTTGTAACTGGTACTACTGTTGTGGTCTTTTCTGTTGGCGCCTGTGTTGTAACCGGTGCTACTGTTGTTGGTTCATTATTTTTAAATTTTGCAAGAAATTCTGCATTTTCATTAACAAATGTATTCTTATTCTGTGATGAATCCCAGTTAATTGACCATGACATAATTCCCCTTATTCCCGGATAATTATTATTAAGCTCTGTGAACGCACTTTGAAGTACTTCATTTGTTACCTGACCACTACCTGCTGCACTCTGTGATGAAGGTACTCCGATTACTACCTGATCAGGTCTAAGTGGTGCAAAATATGTTGACTCATCAGTTGAATTTGTATAATAAGCTCCAACATGGAATCCCTTAAGAAGCATTTCGCACATTGCTACTATTCCTTCTTTTGTTCCCATATTATATGATGTTCCATCAAGTCCTGTAATAGGTGATGAATTGTATAACTGAACATGCACATAAGATGTTTTGTCTCTAAGTGCATTAATCATTGGAAGATAAACTCCCGCTCTTGTGTCACAATACTGGTTAATTCCACCATAGAATGAATAACCTAACTGTACATAAAATGTTTCAGGTGCCCATGAAAGTATGAAATCATTTCCATAGCTATCACAAATTGTACGAATGGCTTTAATCATATTTACAACTTTAGGTGATGTTGGATTATTTATATCTTTATCATTTCCACTTTCAAACTGTACTGAAGACTGTTCAAGGTCAATATCAATTCCATCAAATCCATATTCATTTATAATTGACTTTATATCACTTACAAACTGATTTACAGCATTGTCTGATGTTAATGAGAAATATCCTTCATAACCACCAATTGACAACACAATCTTCTTTCCCTGTGCCTGTAATGACTTTACGTCTTTCTTAAAGTCATCCTTTGTGTAATCACTTGTAAGACCTGATATATCAAACTTCATCTTTCCGTCAGTACTTCCTGCCTTTTCAGGTTCTGCAAATGAAATATTAATAACATCCCAGTTTTTGTCCACATCTCTAAGCTTAATAAATGGATTTCCGTCATTATTCCATGTATGGTAGTAGCCAATCATTAATCTTGATGAAAGACCTGTTGTTACTGTTCCCGGATTTGTTGTCTGTTCTGGTGCTTTTGTTGTTGTAGCTGTTGTCTGAACAGGCGTCTTTGTAGTAGCGTCCTGAGTCAATCCCTGGACTGTTACTTCTATTGTCTGCCCTTCTGTTTCATATCCATTCAAATTAGCTGTTACTCTAATAGTATGTTTTCCGTTAGTTGTAAAAGTATATGTTGTTGATGTTGCCACAGTATATGATTCAATATACTGCCCATCTATGTATACTTTGTATGTCTGTCCACTAGCAATCTGTTCCTGTGTCTGACCCCATACATATGTAACTTTTCCGGCTTTCTGTTCCTGAATTGTTAAACCGATTACTTCTGTTGGTTTTAATTCAGGCTGACCTGCTGCAGTTGTTTCGTTCTTTGTTGTAGGCGCTACTGTTGGTGCTTCTGTAACTGGTGTTTTAGTTGTTGGAGCAACTGTAGTAGCTTGCTTTGTTGTTGGTTGCTCATGTTTCTCTAATGAATCCATAAGAGATGACATTGATTTTGCCCATGTATAATTATTTGTAGCATCCCAGTTTATTGACCAAGTCATAACACCTCTTAATGTTGGGTATGCCTTTGGTGCTGTAAATTTTCCTGATGATGTTCCATTAACAAGAGCTTTTACTGCTGTTGAAATTATGTCTGTTGACACATATCCACTTGATGCAGCTTTAGATGTTGATGGTAATCCCAGTGCAACCTGATCAGCTCTAAGTCCGTTTTCTAACAATAATGTTGAAAGGGATGTTAAGAAATCTGCTGTTCCAACCTGTGCATTAAATCCATTGTATCCATTCATTGCCCCTGAATTATAGAACTGTGGATAACAAATTGTAAGAATATCTCTAATCTTATATGCTAATCTGTAATATGCAGATGTAGCCATTGTTCCGTTAGGATTTGTATCCTGGAAATAATATGTTTCAGGTGCCATTGTAATAATAAAATCTTCACCAAAATGATTACGTACAGTTCTAAGTGCTTCTGCTATATAATCTGTTCCTGATACTGCACCTCCTTCAAAGTCAATATCTACACCTTCAAATCCATATTCTTCAATTATTGAAATAAGGCTTGTTGCAAACTGATTTGCAGCTTCCTCATTTGTTATATAAGTAGTTCCTTCTGCTCCACCTACAGAAATAATTACATGCTGACCTTTCGCCTTAGCATTTTTAATATCCTGAATAAATTGTGCTTTAGTATAACCACCTAGCGCATTAGACAAATCCTTATCAAGTTCAAATGTAACTTTGCCCGGTGTCGTTGATGAGTTAGCAAAAGATACACAAATCATATCGTAATAATCTGGTACATCTGAAATCTTTAATGCTGTTGAGCCATTAAGGAAATTATGCCAATAACCTGTTACCATATGTTCCGGTAATTTAGAATTAACTGTATAGTTATTTTCTGTTGTTTCCTGCTCACTTCCACTATTTTTAGTTGTCTGAACTTCTCCTGCAACCAAATCAGTTCTTAATTTCCACAATGTTGCCGCATCTGTTGGTGACCATCCTAAATTAGATGTATGAGCATATGTACATTCATATACTTTTCCTTGATACTGAACAAGATTTCCCAATCCATATACAACACTATTTGGAGACCATTCAGGATAGTTTCCAGTTGCCTGTTTTGTTGTATCATTTTCTTTTTTTGTTGTAACAGAAGCTGTTGTTACTTGCTGTCCCTTTGTTGTATTTTGTTCTTTTGCTGTTGTCTGAGTCTGACTATTTGTTGTTTGCTGAGATTTTGTTGTAACATTCTCAGATGGTTCTACATAATCTCCATTTTTATAAACAACTTTTGTTGACAAAATTTCGCCTGCTGAAACAGCTTTTTGTCTTAATGTTATTCCTTTTATATTTTGAACATTAGCTGTTCCTTTTCCTGATTTAAGTGTAAATGTTAATGAAGCTCCCGGCTCTAATGTTTTTGAACTCCACTCAGGTGGCGTAACAACAGTTTTTCCATTTTCTGTTGTAATTGTACCTCCTGCACTCCAATCTCCTGATAAAGTTTCGCCATTTTGTGTTTCAATTGATATTGAAGGATAACTTAATGTTTTTCCGAAATATTCTGCCCAAGGCATTACTGAAATATCTTTTGAACCACTTGCTTTTGTTACTGATGAGTTAGTATTTTTTAGTGTAATTGTATAAGAATCACCTGATGTTGTAACTGTTGTTTCAACTCCATCATTAGCAGGAGCAACTATCTTCTGATTAGGAATTGCTGCTGAACCATACAATGATTCTTTCATTGTCTTAGTTATTGTGCTGGATGCATCTAAAGAAGCCATCCATGAAATAAGACCACCTAAGTGTTTCTGTTTTACATATTTGCCTTTTTCTGCTACCGATTCTTCAGTATCACAAGTAAAGAACATTCCTGAAGATTCACTATAGTAATAGTTAGCCTTTGCAACATCATCCCAATATTTAGTCAAATTATATTTGCTTACTAATGAATCAATATCTGAATATGCATATGTTACACCATTTTCGCCTGTTGCATCTGCATATAATCCTGGATTTTTAGAATCTCTTCCTGTGTCTTTCTTTACTTCTTTCCATCCTCTTGTATAAGGTGCAACACCAACTACGATTTTTGAATAATCAATGTTGTCCCCATATTTATTTTCTAAATATTTAATACATGAATCAACTGAAAGTCCTGCATCTCCCTCGTCATAAGCAGGATTAGTATAAAGTGCTGTCTGGTGAGCTGTAAATCCTCCCCACGCACCATTTAAGTCATATGTCATCATATTAGCAAAATCTACGATTTTTAAAACTTTTTCGTATTCAATTGCTGCCATCATTTTAGGCGATGCTGACATGGCAACTGACAATTCATAGTGTTTATTATCTTTCGCTCCATAGCTGTCCAGTGCATCTCTTATGGCTTGAAGAAGTAATGTATAGTTCTGTGTATCTGCTGCTGAACCTTTACATCCTTTATCAATTGCTACACCATTTCCTTCAGGATCCGGGTCTCTGTCTGCTGTTGGGTATTCCCAGTCAATATCAACGAAATCATACCCATAGTAGTGTACAAATTTTGCAACATTGTTAGCAAAGTTCTTTCTGGTTGTTTCAGAAGCAGCAATTTTTGGAAAATCTCCTGATCTTGTCCATCCACCAACAGAAACACCTATCTTCATATTAGGATATTTCTGTCTTAAAAGTACCATTGCTCCTAATACACCTGCATATTTATTGTCTGTTCCAACTGAAAATCCAACATTTGGATTCTCATAATCAGCCCATGTATCAGTAGTAATCAAATCACCATTTGCATCTGCATCCATAAACGCAAAATTTAAGTGTGTGATTAAGCTACCATCAATCTTGTCAGGTGTAAAATTCTTTTGTCCTGAATAAATTGACCAGTCACCATAATACATAACATTACGATATGGTGGCTGCTCTGCATCTGCAGCTTTGACTTCCTTTGTTGAAAGTTCTGTAGCTGCACAATATCCACCCATCAAATTAGCAACCATTGCAAGTGCCATTGTGAAACTAAGAATCTTTCCTGAAAGTCCTTTCCTTAAAATTCTTTTCCTTCCTTTCATTTTTCCCTCCATTTTCTCTGGTCTTTTAGACCTTTTTATAAAAACTGAACCTTTTATTATAGAAAGTAGAATTATGGATGCTTATTCCACTTCTATATTTTCAATAAAATTTTCTAAAACTTTTTATTAGTTGAAGTATTTACTTTTGAAACACTTCAATTATTTTTTTAGAAATATTTATTGTTTTTTTAATAAAAACGTTTTAAATTCTTTGTGAAAAATATAAGCTTATTTCAGCTTTTAGGTTCATTTTTTATTAAATTTTTGTTCTGCCCTTTCATTTCTGCCTATTATAACACGTTTTTTGGTTAAAGTAACCAATTTCATTGTAATAAAAATATTTTTATTTGTGTTTTTTATATAAAACAATATTTTTATTATGTTTTTATATTTTTTCAACTATTTTTTATTTTATTTTCCGATTTCTGTAATGCTGATTCCAGTTACATATCATATAATGCTTTTCTTTGCTGACACGTAATCGTTGCTCAAATAGCAATTATATATTGCTCAAAAAAATTCGGAAATATCATCTACATCTTTATATCGGAAATGAAGAGACTCTTTCAATATACTAAATCATCAGATTGCAAAAAGGACTGCCGGAAATGATTTACTCTCAGTATTAACTGTGTCATTTTCCGGCAGTCCTTTTTCATTTTGTTGTTATTATTTCTTCAAGCTTTCTCTAAATATCTGCTCTATTTCTTCTTTATCAAGTTTCTTGTAGCCACCTGTCATTATGAATGTTCCTTTTTTATCATCTTCCCCTGAGAAATACTGTTCACAAATATGATTAAAAATATCATAAATTCCTGAAACCATCTGATAATGTGGTAGTGTCATTGTATATCTTGGATTCAAAATAGAAAATCTAGGCATTATTTTTTCATCTGTAAAAACATATCCACATTATGCTTTCTTGCAATTTCAACACCTTCATATAATTTTTCAACTTTTTCCTGCATAATTTTTATATTACTTATGATATATAATTATTTAAACTACTTTCCCATGTATCTCCCAATATACTCATACAATTCAATATTAGTCTCCGCGTTTTTCTCCTCCGCCTCTATATATTCAGGAAAAGGAAGTCCAATCTGGCATTCGCCACATATGTCAACGCCTATTATTTTCTTATCTTTCAAAAAGAATTTCAACAGATGTTCAAGCATACCAAGGCTCATATGCCCTTGACTCCAGTTAGTTTCAATATAATGTTTGTCCAAAATATCTTTGTCTATGGAAATATAAAAAGGTACATCAGTTTCAATCAAATCAAGTTTTTCTCTTCCACTATTGTTCCGTAATTCTTCTGCTGAAAATGTTATAAGCTTACTCTGATTTTTCACATTTATCTGCTGTATATCCACCTCACTTGCCCCAACAAGAATCAATTGTTCAAGATTTTCGTTTTGCTCAATAACCTGTGCCGCCCAATCGCCACAACTTGTCATTCCTTCAACCATAGGCTTTTGCATATCTGTGTGATGGTCATACAAAACAAGCGAAAACTTTTTATTTATTTTGTCCGTCATAATTTTTGTTATGTAATGATAATTACCTGAATCAATAAAATGAACGCCGTTTATGCTAAAATTCTCTATTCGTTTCTGAATCTCCGCCTCCCCTTCTTTGGTGCAATACAAGTCGGTTTCTAAAATATCTGAGCAGTCAATTCTAACAATATTCTCCGTCTGCTCTATATTTTCATCAATATAAATATGTGTAAAATCTAAAATAAAATTTTCACTTCTTGTCATTTTATCATCCTCTATAAATTTTCATTTATTATTTTCATAAAAGTTTTTGCTGCCTTACTTAACATTGCATGTTTTTTCCAAACCAACGCTAACTCTGTTGTCAATCACCTGATATGTTGGCTCCTCTCCTAAGTTTTATTTTTTTATATATCTTTGATTTTTGCTATTTGGTTTGTCTGGAATTGTCATACAAACCAAGTTTAATTCAAGTTCATGTTTTAAATAATTTCTTCTAAAACCTTCTCTAGACTTCAATTCTAACTTTTCCATAAGTTGATTACTTATATACGCAACATCATATTCCATTACATCCAAAAGTTTTCTAACACAATCAGACAATTGTTCACTGTCTTCATTTATTTGTGTTGCTATCTCTTCTAACACGCTATCAATCTGTTTTAACATAAACTCAATAAAAAATGTTGAATTTCCATTAACATGGCATTTTGATATTGCATTATAATATTCATCCTGATATTTCATTTGTAATTGTAAATAGTGGTTGATATTTTTCCATAAAATTCTCTCCTAACTTTCCATACTATCTTACGCACTAACTTCCGTACTATCTTGCGTACTTTCTTGCGTATCATCTTCCGTACTTTCTTCCATAATTATACCATAATTTTTCTGATTAACAGCAAAAAACTTGCATTAAACAATGCAAGTTTTTTAGATTATTTATTATTATATTTCCTTTCCTACTTCAAATGCCTTGCCAACTAGTCCCCCCAGTTTCATATAAAAATTAGGGTGTCAAAACACAAAAATGTCATATACAATCGCAAAAAAATATAATAAAATATAACTATATAAATTACTCGATAATTTATGAATTTTATACATCGAAAAAGTCTTTTTCCCTTAACAATATTTTATTTATGGAAGGAACGATGAATATATGAAAAAAACATCTTTAAAATTACTGCTATTTTCCTTTGTTATGAGTTTACTTATGATAATTCCTACAAATGTAAATGCAGAAGAAATCATTCCGGTCAATATATCTGTAAAGTATGGTCAGACAGAAGCCCGAAGAATCTTAGATATGATTAATGAACTGAGAACCAGTCCTACTGACGCATGGGCTTGGGATAAAACTGATACCAAACAAGTTGCATATCCCGGTTTAAAAGAACTTGTCTATGACTATGATTTAGAGCGACTTGCAATGAAACGTGCAGCAGAAATTGCACTATCCTACGACCACACCCGCCCAAATGGTCAAAATCCTTTTACTATTTATACTGAAGAAAATATAACCAGACGGGATGCAGGTGAGAATATTGCAGTAGCAAGTCCTAATGTTTATTCTAAGGCAGAAGCAGTAAATAACGGATGGCGTGAAGATAACGAACCTTATGCCGGTCAGGGGCACCGTAGAAATATGTTAGATTATAAATTTACCTGCGTTGGAGTTGGTCATGTTACTTACAACGGCTATGACTACTGGGTGGAAGAATTTGCCTCCAGACCTTCCATTAATACAACAGAAACACCGGCAAATGACAGTGAACAAACTGTTACTGTTTCAGTAACTAAAAGTTGGATTACAAATTATAAGACATCTTTTGACCAAGATTCATATGTTCTTAGATTAGGAGAAACAGTAACTCCAAATATTACACCTATAATTTCTCTTATAAATCAATTTGGACCAATCGGAACCTTGTTAGATACTCCAACCGTTTCCATTAATGACCCTTCTATTGCCACCTATAGTGATGGAAAGATTATAGGTCTTAAAGAAGGTACCACCACGTTAACCACATCACTATACGGATTGCCATCAACAACTTCGGCAACAATAATTGTACATGACTGTGATAATCATTGGGATGGTGGAGTAATTACAAAAGTTCCAACCTGTATAGTGGAAGGCGAAAGAACTTATACCTGCGCTATTTGTAATAATACAAAAATTGAAAAAATTGGCATAGATGCAACAAAGCACCTCCACTCTGAAATTCGAAATCAAAAGGAAGCTTCCTGTAAAGAGGAAGGATATACCGGTGATAAATATTGCACTGACTGTGGAACTAAACTTTCATCAGGCAATACTATTGCGAAAACAGAAAATCATAGTTGGAATAAGGGAGTAATCACTAAAAAACCTACATGTGCAGAGACAGGCGTAAAGACCTATACTTGTAGCATTTGTAGTAAGACAAAAACAGAAAACATTGCAAAAACAACAAAACATCTTCATACCGAAATTCGTAATAAAAAGGCTGCTACCTGTGGCGAAACCGGTTATACCGGCGATACATATTGTACTGATTGTGGCACTAAAATTTCATCTGGTAAGACCATTGCGAAATTAACTACTCATACTTGGGATGAAGGAAAGGTCACAACAGAACCTACTTGTACAGCGAAAGGTGTTCGAACATTTACTTGTAGTATATGTGCCAAAACCAAAACTGCGAGCATTGCAGCAACAGGACATCAGCATACTGAAATCCGCAAGAAAAAAGACGCAACCTGCGGCGAAGATGGTTATACAGGAAATACATATTGCACTGATTGTAAGAAAACAATTTCATATGGTCAGACCATCAAAAAAACCGGTAACCATACTTGGGATGACGGAAAAGTAACAAAAGAGCCTACATGTACAGCAAACGGCGTAACAACTTTTACCTGCATTGTATGTAAAAAAACAAAAACAAGAAGCATAAAAGCAACAGGACATAGTTACGGAGAATATGTAGTTGTAAAAGAACCTACAACCACAGAAAAAGGATTAAAATCCAAGACTTGCAGTGCTTGTGGAAAAGTATATTCTGTAACACTTGCAAAAATTTCGTCTTCTAAGACAACTACAAAAACTCCAACGACTTCGTCTCAGAATGCACGGACACGCAAAATTACTACTAAAAAGATTAAGTTAAACCGTAAGAAACTGACTTTGAAAAAAGGCAAAACTTTTAAATTTAAAGTTACTCTAACACCGATAAATAGTCGTGACAGAATCACTTACGTAACCTCAAGCAAAAAAGTTGTCAAAGTCTACAGAAACGGTAGAATCAAAGCCTTGAAAAAAGGAAAGGCTAAGATTACAGTAATTTCAGGTACGAAAAAATTTGTCTGCAAAGTAACAGTAAAATAAAAGGCTTTATAATAAAAGCAAATTAAAAAGTCAATTATTTTTTGAGACTTTGATAATCTAATGATATATTTAATAAAATATAATTTTTCAATATATCATTACTAAAAAATCCTTTATGATATACAAGGCTTGCAAACCTGTATACATAAAGGATTTTTTTCACAATCCCCTACCACAAAATCAACATTCAGAATATTTTTCTTCTTCGCCTGTTCTATCATTACAAGTGTTAAATCAAGACCTGTGTAATGTCGGTTTGGATATTTTTCTGATAACAATGAAATCATTGGAGCCGGTCCACATCCTGCATATTTTATATCTCCACTCCATTACAGTGGTCCACTTCATGTTGTATAATCTGGGCTGTATAACCACTGAACTTGCCGTTTTTCGGCTCAAAATTTTCATTCAAATAATCCACTTCTATTTCTTCGTATCTTATGCAATTACGAACTCCATCCAATGAAAGACAGCCCTCTTCTGTAGTGTACTCTCCTGATTTTTTAGTAATCACAGGATTAACCATTGCAAACTGAAACGGTCCTGCTGCCACAACAATAATGGATTTATTTACTCCAATCATATTGGCCGCCATGCCTACACAAATTTCTCTGTTTTCTCTTAATGTATCCATTAAATCAGTTACAACCTGTTTGTCCGCTTTTGTAGCAGGCTGCGCTTTTCTCGCAAAAATCTGTTTTCCTTTTACTATTTTCTTTACCATAATCTGTCTCCATCTGATTCTATTAATATATTGATTAGTACATCAAAACACCAAAAGTCTGATTACAACCTGATTATTTTACTCATCATTGCAAAATTTGTAAGTTCTTAATCAGATATATTTGACTGTATAAACTCCTCAATAATATCCAAAATTCTTTCTGTAAAAAACTCACTTCCGCCGTGGTCCGCACCTTCAAGCATATATAACTTCACATTTTTATTGTATTTCTTTAATAGCTTGTATACAACGACGCTAATTTTAGGGTTGACTGTGCGATCCTTTGTTCCATGGAACATAAGTATTGGAGGCAATGGTGTGTCCTCATTTATATTACACTCAACTGACATTTTTCTACACAAATCAGGATTATTACGCAAATCAACGCCACCCATTTCCATTCCTTCCGGACTATCAGGCTGATGATGATTCAATGTACTAGGCATTCCGTCTTCAAACATTATACTTAATGCACCATACATTGAAATAATTCCCTTAACATTTGCATCTGCTTCAGGATAAATGTTTTCATTAGAATCTTCCTTGATAAGCTGTGAAAAAAATGCAGAATGTCCTCCTGAAGAATCCCCTGCAACAAACATTTTTGTTGCATCTGCTTTGTATTCATCGGCATGAATTTTCATAAATCTTATGGCATTTCTTGTATCTATCGCCTGTGCCGGAAAAGGTGCAATGCCTGAATGACGATACTCAACAACTGCTATTACATAACCTTTTTCAGCTAATCTTGAAAGCACACCAAGTTTGGAATTAATATTCTGCTTCAACCATGCTGAACCCTGAACATAAACTATACAAGGATATGTTTCATCACTATCTGTTGTATTTCTTGTTCTGGGAACAATAATTTGCAAATGCAATGTTATTCCATCTACGTGTGCATATTCAACATTAGAAAATATGTATGCACCCTTCTCGTCCCCTGTAGTTGGTATTCTTTCCACTCCATCAATTGGCTCATCAAAAGATGTATATTCTTCATATGACCACTCTTTTACCTCCATAAATAACATCTCCATTTCTTATAGTTATCAGACTTTTCTACTGCTTTAAATCCTGTCTTATATTCATTAGGGCACAACCTAGTTGGTTATTTCCTTCTCAATCCACGTCATTATCACATCCACCAAATATTCCTGTTGTATCCGGCTTAGCTCTCTTCCCGGTTGTATTTTGTGCCACTTTCTAATGCACTCCCTGCAACATGTTGCCGTTGCGTGCTGTGCCACAAAAACCGGATGCCCTTTCATTGGTGTCTGTTTTCCGTCATTTGGAATAACCGGCGGTGCTTCTCTTTTTGCAATAAACTCTCTGGCATGTTCTCTTATAGTATCCAAACCTTTTTTATTTATATAATCAATATCCTTCTGTTTCAAATGAAAACTGCTACGAAACTTTGACCTTCCAAGTCCCAGAAATAATTGATTATACCACTCTTCCTTTGTCATCTTCTCTGCCATCTTTTTTGCTTTTTCCTTCTTTGTATTTCATCAATTTAATAACCCTCTGTCTATTATATCTCTGAATCATTACAAATATCAAATCAAACATTGCAGCCAAAATCGATGTAATAACGAAAACAGGATATACACCAAACCAAACTCCTGCCACAATCGGCACAAAGCTTAGCACTACAATCATTTCATGTACCAACTCTGCCTGACACATAGCCTGTACAATTTCCTGCAAACTATGAATTTTAGTGTCAAACAAACTTGAGTCATATGTAGGCATTCTGTTCTTCCATTTCTTCACATTTAATTTCTTATATATTCTATTTTCAAAATTGCTGACCTGATACCAACTCTTCGTATAATCCGCTCTGTTCCTCATAACCTGATTAAAAATCAAACCTACAAGCAATCTCATAATAAAATGATATGAAGTTGTCCCTAATGTAATTGCAAAAGTTAGGATTATATCAATTGAAGTCGCATTATATAATGCAACTGTTAGTATTGTTAATGTTGCAATTATCAACGTTGTTCTATGAATTATTTTAGGCATAACTATTTCGTCCTTCTTATTTTAATTTCTCCTCGTATTATATGGATAATACTTGTCATAAGCTTATGACTTTTTGCTCCATAGAAATTACTTACTCCCTGACTATTTAGAAATCTGCTTTAAAACTTTTTGACTCGCATCTGCATCCTCCATTTGCCTATTTCTTCCTTTATTTTTTTCATAAGCAATTTTTTCTATTCCGCTTATACTATCCTGATAAAATATTTCCTTTAGTATAGCACATTTCAACATATATCTTTTTTATTATTTTTCTATTTATTATTGTTATTGTATAAATGTGACAAAAGCAGACAAAAATCGTAAACTGTATTGCTGTTAAAACAATATGTTGATATACTAATTGTAATAATTAAAAAATACTTTACAAGAAGGCTGTAAGTTTTTGATATAAACTTACAGCCTTATCTTTTTTGTAAATCAATTATTTATTCTATTTTTTTAATATATTTAATACTCTATGGGAAACTACTCCTATAATCCCACCTGTAATTACTCCTGCTATAAGAAGCATTGGAACATAGTAGTAAATGCCGTTGTTTTTTACTACAAATGCTGCAACGGCTATCTGTGCCATATTGTGACATACTGCCCCTATAATACTAACTCCCATAATTCCAAAAAAATCTGTTTTTTTAATTATCATCATTGCAATAAGACTTACTATGGCACCGGCAAGGCTATAGGCAATTGACATTAAACTGCCAAACATAAATCCTACAAGAACTATTCTTACCAATGATATTAGCCATACGTCCCCCATATCTAAGCTATACAATGCAATGACTATCACAAGGTTAGCCAGTCCCAGCTTTACACCAGGGATTCCTATATTAATTGGTATTAAAACCTCTACATAACTAAAAATTATTGCAAGAGCAACAAGCATTGCTATATTTGCTATTTTCTTTGTACTCATCTTTTCTCTCTTCTCTTTTGAAATTGCTACAAACTCCTATTTTACAATAACATCTGCCTCATTATCTTTTGTATTGTCTGATACTACAATTTCCACAACAACCTTGTGTGGCAAACATACAATATTTTGTCTGGTCTTTGTTATTTTTCCCTGCTTAACACAATATTTATCAGGACAATCTGCTTCTTTCATTTCCACACAATTATCGTGAATCCAAACTATATTTTTACCTTTATCAGTTTTTATCTCTATTTCCTGATTCTTTGTCAATGAATAAGTTCCATATACATTTCCGTCTGCGGTTATTTTTACTATTTCACCGTTATCTGACTGCATCTGATTCATTATAATATACATGACAATGGCAATTACAATAATAACTGCTGCCAAAATTAAATCTTTCTTTTTCGTCAATTTCAAGTTATTCATTATGATTTTCCTTTTTTATTTTTTCTACCGGATAGTCCGTAGAATAATCACTATAAATTCCTTCTGTTACATATTGCTTGTTGTCGTTAGTTAACAGTATTGCGTCAAACTTATCGCTATTGGCCCTCCAATATTCCTTAGCCTTGTCAATACCCATAATAAATAATGATGTTGATAATCCGTCTGCCAAAGTTCCATCGTAGCTAATAATTGTAACTGATTTAAGTCCTGAATCTGCCGGATACCCTGTAGCCGGATCAATTATGTGGTGATATGTTTTTCCGTCTTTTTCAAAATAACGCTCATAGCCACCTGAAGTAATAACTGCCTTGCCTGCAATTTCAAGAACTCCTATATAGCTTTCATCACTATCTGGATTCTGCACTGCAACTTTCCACTTGCTTCCGTCAGGCTTGGCTCCAAGCGCCTGAACATTTCCACCAAGACTAACCAGACCGCTTTTAATTCCGTTATCCTTAAAGACTTTCATAACTTCCGATGAAGTATACCCTTTAGCGATTCCGCCAAAATCAATTTTCATTTTTTTATCTAGTTTTGCCACTCTTGTTTTGGAATCATATTTGATTTTTGATTCATTGATATTTTTTAATGTACTTTCCAGTTCTTTTTTATTAGGAACTTTGTAATTCTTTGTATCAAACCCCCATAACTGCATAATTGGATATATTGCAGGATTAAAGACACCGCCTGTACTTTCAGATATTTCCAAAGAACGCTCCATTATGTTTCCAACATCTTTCGACAACTTAAGCTCTTTCTCACTGTTTAATTTGCTAACTTCACTGTCGCTGTTTCCTGTAGAAAGCATTCCGTCTAATTCATTTATTCTGGCAGAAGCCTTTGCTACTGCTTCTTTTGCATTGTCACCATATGCTGTTATTTCCATATATGTGTCCATTGCAAAAAGTTCGCTTGTGTACTTCTGCTCATTATTCTGTGTTGTCTTCTGAGATTTTACCATGTTATCATTTCCACATCCACATAGTAAAATCGCACATGTTAATAATATAATTATTTTTTTCATCTATAGCACCTTTGTATATATTTTCATTTTATAATTATGTATAACTTACTCAAGTTAATTTTTTCTAATCTTGAATGGTCTAGCATAGGATATTTCTGTTGTCAACAATCCAAATTTTGGAGTTTTAAAATAACATACACTATTAACTGCCTTTACGGATTCTACGAAATATTTCGTATTGTCTTTTTAATTCTTCCTCTTCATTAATCGGATATCCTTTTGCCTCCAAAATTCTTTCTATTACCTGACTTGGATCCATTGTATGATAAGCAAAAAATAATTCCCGTAATTCTTTTGGTTTTATGATTTTATAAACCTGAGATGATGATTTTTCATATGTGTATGAAAAATAGCGGTAAATATACCCTATCCAGTACATTTCATTAGGAGAATACTTTACCGAACCATACTTTGACTCTCCATACTGTTCAACTATTCTTTCAAAAATATCTTTTGGTTGAATATTAGTCTGCAAAATATCTCCACTGTCTAAACTTTTTGCAATTATACTTTGCATAAACCTTCTTATAAATATTTCTGAACTTGTAGACGTCGTTTCAATTGACATTTCAAATACTTGTCCTTGCATTTCACATAATATTAAACCATCTTTGTCAAATTTTCTCATATAATAACTGCTACTTACAATCCTTTTTATTTCAGAATTTCATCTATATAACGACCTTTTCCTCTATATTTAATTCTGGCTAATTTGACTTTATCATCTCCAAGCTTAGCATCCGAATTTCTCATTTTCTTATAGTATTCCTTTTCTTTTTCCGAAATATAACAACGTTCCAACATTTTAAGGCTTTTGATAGCTTTGTCACTTTTAAATACATACTGATAACCTAAATTGGTAGCCGCCAGACAGTGCTTACACTGCTCATCAGTTATTTCTCCCATAATAAATGAGTTAATAATCTGGAACATTCTATTATCCACAATGGGCGCTATGATATAATCACAGTCACAAGATTTTTCTATTAGCTTTTTTATTATGGGATGATTTTCATATTCCTCTAAAGCGCCACGATAATAAGCTATAGTCATCATCCATTCCTGATTCACATTATATTTTTTCCCTTTTAAACCTTCTTCCTTAAAATCAAAAATATACACACTTGACTTTTCAAAACCTGAAATAAATGATATCGCCTGTTCGTATCTCTCACCTGTATAAAAGCCCTGTCCCAAATCATTATTCGTTCTGCTTTTATGTATATCCAACTTTCCTTCTATCCTGCTCTTCGCTCCATGAAATAAAAGCTTATGATTCTTATCCATATGTTCTATATAGAACATTTCTTTAAGTCTATTAAGTTTAATATTATTCTTAAAAGCAAATTCATACACATACTCTAGCAATTTATCAGATGGAGTAGTTTTACCCATCTCATTACGCGAAATAGTAATCTGTTCAACACCAATTTTTTCGGCAATCTGAGATTGTGTTAACCCCAATATCACCCTAATTGATTTCAAATCTTCTTTAAAATTATATTCCATATTTTGTCACCTCAACTTATTTATAGCATATTACTTAAATAAGTTTGTTGTCAACTTATTTATATCATATTACTTAAACAAGTTTTAAATTATAGCTGACCCTTGCATTCAGCTCAGTCAATTATTAATTAGTTTCTTTATACTTCTACTTCTTATTAATTATCTTAAATATAATGCTTATTGCTATAACCGCAGTTATTACATCTGAGCACGCCTGTGATACAAGTATTCCGTTGTAACCTACCACATTTGACATTACTACCAGTGCCAATACGTACACTACTCCCTGACGGCTTATTGATAAAATAAATGCTCCAAGCGCACTGCCTACTGACTGGCATACGCAGGTTGAAACTAATGTAACTGCCATAAAAGTCATTCCCAACTGCTGGAATCTAAGCATTGTTGCACCGTTTGATACAATATCCGACTGCTTCATAAACACGCTTATTATTAATGGTGCAAATACACTCATTATTATAGTAAAGACTAATCCTAATCCCATTTCAAACAAATATGCAAATTTTAGTATTTCTTTTAAACGCTTATTGTTCTTTGAACCATAGTTATAACCAATTAATGGCTGTCCGCCGAAGGCAAAACCTACCAAAATCAGTGCAGTAATCATATTTACCTTTAAAGCAATTCCCATAGCTGCAATTTTGTCATTTCCATATGGAAGAAGATAGTGATTTGTTGTCATTACCATAAAACTTTGCATTATATTTGTGATTGATGCCAGTATTCCTATAATAAGAACGTTTCTAATCATTGAAGTTGAAATCTTTGCATCGCCAATTGACACTGACAATCTGTTAGTTTTTTTAATCATTACATAAAGATAGTAGATATCCGCAATTAAATTTCCAAGAACCGTTGCAATTGCGGCACCTGCTGCACCCTGCTTTAATCCAAAAATAAATATTGGATCAAGTATTATGTTGGCAACTGAACCTACCATTGAACCTATCATTGCCTGAGTTGCAAGTCCCTCTGTTCTTAATATATTACTTGGCACAAGTCCAAAAATAATTGATGTGGCACCTATTGCAATCCATGTATAATAGTCACTTGCATATTGGAAAGTGCCGTCATCTGTTCCCAAAATATGAAGAATCGGCGTTTTAAAAACCATAAGCACTATGCTTACAAATATTCCAAATCCAATAGCTCCCCATATGCAAAACGCACTGACTCTTTTTGCCTCTTCCAATCTTTTTTCTCCAAAAAGTCGTGAAATCAGTGAGCTTCCGCCTAGTCCAAATATGTCACCAAAAGCTATCATCAAGGTAAACACAGGAACAACAAGAGATACTCCTGCCACAAGTTCCTGCACACCTGTTAAGGCTATAAAATATGTATCCACCATGTTGTAAATCAGTGAAACCATCATACTAAATACTACCGGCAAAGCAAGCTTCATATAGGCTTTTGGAACCGGTGTCTTTTCAAATAAAACATTTTCCATCTTTTTTGTCTCCTTATTTTTAGGGAACTTTTTTGTTATTTTTCTTTCAAAAAGTTTCCTATTTAAATTTCTTATTAATCAAAAAACATCCACAATCACAGAATAAATGGATTATGGATGTCCGACCGTAGCGCAAATTGCGCCCTATCATATTTAATTATTTAATTTTCCATATTCTTCTTTTGACAAATTAAATACTGCCCAAGCTTTTGGCCAACCTGCATAAAATGCAACGTACCACCAAATTGGAAAACCTAAAATTACGTGCAAAGCCTATCTCTGACCTTGCACGTTTATTATATCTCTTTTATTCAATTATGACTACTACCTATATTAAATCATAGTCTATGCCTTGTAAGCATTTATTTCTTTTATAAACAAATTAATTGTCTATAATTTTTACAGCAGTACCATAGGCAATCACTTCTGCTGCTCCACTCATTACCTGTGATGAACCGTATTTTACACCAATTACCGCATCTGCGTCCAGTTCTTTTGCCTCATCAACCATTCTCTTAACAGCAATCTGTCTTGCCTCATTTAACATTTCCGTATAACCTACGATTTCTCCACCTACAAGTGTTTTCATTCCTGCCATAAAATCACGACCTACATTTTTGGTCTGAACAACTGTTCCTTTTACCATACCCAATGCTTCTATTTCCGTTCCCGGAATATAATCAATACTTAGCAGCTTCATCTTCTTCTCCTCCATCTATTTCTCTTATTCTGCCTATTAAAACACCAATGATACATACAATGATAACAACCGGAATTGCTACTAAAACTATCAAAAGTCCTAAAGGAATTGGATCAACACTATTTCCCCACAGGAACATTCCAATAAGAAATAGCATAAATACTATCATTACTGCTCCTCCGATTATTGCTCCCATTTTCTTCTTCATGTGGATGTCAATTTTGCTAATGTTCACAAAATCTATGCCCTCCTTCTCCATGTTTTCCATCTTCTCAAGCCATTCATCTGTTTTCAGATTATTAAGTTCACATTTCTGATTTATGATTTCTTCGGTAAGATTATACATATTGGTAAGGTTAGATTTTTGTTTTTCCAAAACATCTAAATATTTTTCCAAACAATTTTCCAAAGTAACATTGTCATTTAATACTGATTTTATGTCTTCTACTGAAATTCCGATTTTTCTTAAAAGTTTTATTTTTTTCAAAACTTCTATATTATCCTGATGGTATTCTCTGTAACCATTATCAGCTCTTTCAGGTGTAAGTAATCCCTGACTCTCATAAAATCTAATATTTTTGCTTGTTATTCCAACTAGTTCTTCAACCTGTTTAATCTTCACCGGATAGCCTCCATCTTCTTGTTTTTAATAACCCGATTCACTTATAACTGTATCGATACACCTTATTTATACAGCTTCCATAAGGTGGAAGGTCAATACTTTTTTTAATTCTAATAATATTATATACCATACATTACAATATACAAAGGAAAAAGAGCCGGGCTCCCCAACTCTTTTCTCAACAAATTATGATTTTTATCCTTTTACTGCTCCAACTACAAGACTCTCCTGTACCTGTTTGCTTAAAAAGAAATAAATAATGATAGTAGGTAATGTTGCTATAACCATACCTGCTCCTATTAATCCCCATTCTGTTGAATACTGACCTGCAAGTGACATTATTCCTACTGGAAGTGTTCTATACTGGTCACTGTCAACAAAAGTATTGGCTAACATTAATTCATTCCATGTTCCAAGAAATGTAAATATTGAAGCTGTGGCAATAGCCGGCTTAACCATTGGGAATATTATTTGAATAAAACATTTAAATATTCCACAGCCGTCAATATATGCGGCTTCTTCCATTTCTCTTGGTATTCCTCTATAGAAACCAACTAATATCATAATACTCATTGGCAAAGCTCCTGCTATATATGGAATTATTAGTCCAAGATAACCTCCCTTTAACCCAAGGGTGTCAAGAATCTGGAATAATGGAAGTAATGCTGCCTGAGCAGGTATCATTATTCCTATCATAAATAATCCATAAACAGCATTCTTTAGTTTCCATGTCATTCTGGCAATGGCGTATGCTGCCATTGAAGATATTATTCCTGCCACAACAACGGTAACTACAGAATAAAAAACTGAATTAAGGAAATAACGAATTAAGTTAGATGAACTTAATGCTGTTATATAATTATCCCATCTCCAAACTTTTGGAAGTCCTATTACATTCTCGCCAAATATTTCCGTATTGCTTTTTAATGAAAAAGTTATAAGCCAGTATAAGGGAAACAACTGAGTCAAAGCAATTAAAAGCAACACTATAAATTTTATCTTGCCTATAATATTTTTCTTCTTCATTGTACCCTCCTATACTGCTGAAACATTTTGTTCTGCTTTTTTAAACAATCTGTTTACAATAAATGTAAATATTAAACATTCGATTACTATAAAAAATGCCTGAGCACTTCCATAACCATATAATCCTTTTCTAAACAAATTGTTATACATTAATGTTGCCGGAACCTCACTTATATGATTTGGTCCACCACCTGTCATTACATATACTAAATCAAAGGCTCTAAGTGAACCTGTAATTGCAAAGATTACACAAGTCTTTATTACAGGAACCAGCAGAGGTAACGTGATTTTTCTATAAACCTGCCATGTTGATGCTCCATCAATCTGTGCAGCTTCATAGTAATCTGTTGAAATTGATTTAATTCCTGCGTAAAAAATAATCATGTGATAACCTATATATTGCCATACAGATGGAATTAACACGGTCATAAATGCATTTTTTGTAAGCCATGAGTGTTCATATTCCGGTACAAAATATCTTATTACAGTATTTATTACACCATAATCACTGTTAAACATTTTAAGCCATAATTGTCCAATAACCATACTTGAAATTACAACAGGTATAAAATATATAGTTCTAAAAAAGTTATCCCCTTTTACACCTTTTGATAATATCAAGGCTAATATTAATGATATTGGTAACTGAATAAATAATGATGCTGCCACTAATATTAATGAATTTTTTACCGCCTGTGGAAAATATCTGTCGGAAGTAAATAATTCAATATAGTTTTTTATTCCAATAAATGTTTTACTTCCAATCCCATTGTATTCAAAAAAGCTATATACTCCTGATGTTATCAATGGGATTAGAGTAAATCCTAAAAATAAAAGTAGCGCCGGTAATATGAAAATCAATATGTATTTTTTATTTCCAAGCATTTTTTCCATAACACTACCCACCTCTTACTTCTTATTTGCCGTTGATTGCCGCTTTATGTTCATCAATAAATTCATTTATATCTGCGCCATCTGCAAATAATGTCTGTACCTGTTCGTTATGAACTGCTGCAGGTTCTGCTTCTAAAGATGTATCCCATGCAAGAACACCCTGTTTTCCTTCTGCCAATAAATCTTTAATCTGAATGAATAATGGATTTAACTTACTTTCATCAGCTTTTGTTGTCCATCCACTGAATCCTGAACCTGTTTCGTATGATGCAACACCCATTTTTTCATTAATGTAAATACAGAATTTTGCTGCTTCTTCTTTGTACTTAGTATTGTTGTTTACCCAGAATGATTCAACATAACCACCACAGTAATCTGTTGATTCTCCATTTCCGTCAGAAATCATAGGAATCTTTAATGCTACAACTTCTTCAGGGTTAACTGTTGCTGCTTCATCTGTATATACGTTGTTCGCAAACCAGCTTCCCATAATTCTCATTGCTGCCTTGCCGTTTTCAAATGCTGCATTGGCGTCATCATTTCCCTGCTCTAATGGATTTTCTCCAAAAGCTCCTAATTTGTATAAGTCTGATACTTTCTGTGCTGCCTTCTTATATCCCTCGTCACCAAATTCTTTTTTACCTGATAGCATTTCATTAACACCTGTAGCTCCTACTTCTCTCAAAGCTAATGCCTGGTATACAAAAGCTGCATTCCATCCGTCCTTTGCACCTGCTGCTAATGGTGTAACGCCGTCAAGAGTTTTTAATTTCTTAACTGCATCTACTAATTCATCATATGTTTCAGGAAGCTTAGCACCTGCCTTGTCAAATAATGTTTTGTTGCAGAATAATGTCATATACCATGAGAACATTGGCGTTGAATATAATTTTCCATCATATTCAAATGCTGATGTTGAACCTTCCACCATTCTTGATTTAACATCATCTGTTAAGTAATCATCTAATGCCATTACTTTTCCTGCGTCAACTAATTTCTTAGCTGTACCTGCACCCCACCAGTAGAATACATCAATGCCCTTTGCATCTCCTGCAAACTCTGCATTAATCTTTGTCTTGTATGCTTCAGTATCCAATGTTTCTGTTTTGATTTTTACATTAGGATTATCTTTTTGGTAAGCCTTAACTGCTTCCTCATATCTACCCTTAAGTTCATTTGTGTCATTTGACCACTGGTGCCATACATTTAATGTGATAGTTCCGTCATCCTTTTTTCCCTCATTCTTACTATCACTGTTTCCGCATCCTACCATAGAGAATGCCATTGTTGATGCTAACGTAACCGCTAACACTTTCTTAAAGAAATTCTTTCTCATTTTGTTTCCTCCTCGAATTTTTATACTGAAAGTATACTTTAGTACAACACCTATCTCAATTTAATATTTTGACCAAAAAAGGTTAAAAATTTTACTAAAATTTCTAACCTTTTTTTTAACACTATACTCTATATTCTTTTACTGTTTGTCCTGTCTGCTTTTTAAAGCAAATACAGAAATAGTGGGAGTCTTTAAACCCTATTTTTTCCGCCACCTCATACACTTTAAGATCCGTCTCCTTAAGAATTTTTTTGCTTGCTTCTATTCTTTTCCGGGAAATATATTCAATAAAACTTACACCATATGTTTTCTTAAATTCCCTACTTAGGTAACTGTCATTTATGTATAAATCGGAGGCGACCTTTTTAAGTGAAAGTTCCGGGTTATACAGATTTCTGTTAACGTAATCCAGTGCATCTTTTATTACATTTGTTCTCTTACCTGAACGCTTTTTTTCATGATAATCACAAACCTGTTTAATGTATTTTATAACACACTCTGATGTATCATCTATGGTTCTTATTTCCCTAACATTTTGGAAAACTTCTTCCTCACTTGCCATTTGATATATGTTTGTTCCATATTTGTTTAATGTAGAGCTTGCCCTTAGGATTATTGTCATTGCCATTAATTTAAGATATTCCTCATCAGGTATTTTTTCTGCTTTAATTATTTCTGTATAATCAGAAACATATTTTAGTACTTCTTCTCTTCTACAATTAATTATTGCATCTGAAAATTCATCCCAGTCTATTTCCTTTTTTGAACTGTTTTTCTTCATTATTTCCTGATACTCAGAAAAGGTAACAACCTTATTTCTGCCTAATAATACAGAAACACCTATAGCTTTGTTTGCCTGACCATATGCTGCCGGTATTCCATTAAATTCACTGTTTTTTTCACTAACACCAATAGTTGCCGTTATTCCCATATTGTTTAATTTATTATGCAAATCATTAGCGTAATCAATGCATTTACTTACGTCTGTTTTTGTGAAAAACATTACAATATTATGCATAAAATGTATAAAAGAAAGGCCATTCTCATTATTTTGCTTTTGTATAAATTCATACACTTTTTTATAATTTTGATTTTCTTGGGCATCTTTGATTTTTACATTTATGCAAACACATCCATCAACTAAATCACTGCAATTATATGTTTCCAATTTTTTTGTAGCTTCCTCTTCTCCTATACGATTTTCTACTAATCTAAGAAGAAAGCTCTCCCTTAATATATCGTAATTTTTTTCCGCACTTTCTTTAAGCTTTGCCACTTTTGATTCCTCTTCATTGACTTTTGCTATTTCAGTTTTAATTTTAGTCATAACTTCACTTATTTCTTTTATGTTGACAGGCTTTAAAAGAAATTCGTCAACTCCAAGCTTAATTGCTTTTCTTGCATATTCAAATTCACGAAATCCGGTTACAATTACTACCCTGCATTTAGGATTTTTTTGTAGCAATTTTTCCGTAAACTGCAATCCGTCCATTCCAGGCATATTAATATCCGTAATTACAATATCAACATTGTGGTAGTTTATATATTCCAAGGCATCCTCTCCTGATGCAGCCTCTCCTACAATATTAAAACCGTTCTCTTCCCAATTATATCCTTTACGGATTAAAACTCTTTCTAACTTTTCATCGTCAACCAATAATACATTTAACATATGTTATTTCTCCATTTTAATCTTTTTGATTGTGACAATTATCTCCGTTCCTACACCAACTTCACTTTGTATAATTACAGGATTTTCTATTCCGTATGTAAGACGAATTCTCTGTATTAAACTATATAAACCAAATCCTGACTTTCCGGTAACTGTTCTTCCTGCAAGTATATCTTCTATTTTTTCATCACTCATTCCCACTCCATCATCTGATACTATGAAAATTATTTCATCTTCCTGCTCAAATACCTTAATTTCAATATTACCTCCTTCACCATTTAAGCCATGATGTACAGCATTTTCTACCAGCGGTTGTAACAGTAATTTAAGCACTTTTTCATGTTTTACAGCATCTTCTATATCATAGCTAATTGCAATCTGGTTTTCATATCTGGTGTTTAAAATTGTAATGTAGCTTTCAATACAACCGATTTCATCTTCCACGCTTATATAATCCAGTCCACTGTTTAAACTATTTTTGTAAAAGTTACCCAATGCCTGTATCATCTGAAAGCATTTTTCATTCTCTTCCATTAAAGCCAATGCCGAAATTGCATCTAAAGTATTATACAAAAAATGAGGATTTATCTGAGCGTAAATTATGTCTAACTTTCCTTTTGCAATTATTCTTTCCTCATCCTTTACTCTCTTCATTAATGCCTTAACTGATAAAATCATATGATTGAAAACTTTTCTTAAATTTGTTATTTCGTTATCATAGTCATCCACAGGCATTGTAATAAATTCCCCATTTTCTACTATCTGCATATGATTTTCTATTTTTCTTAAAGGTTTAAAAATAAGATACGTAAGTAGCGTGGAACACAAAAATACAAAAATAATATTAATTCCCATAATTATTGCAATAATCGTTGAATAATACGGTGCCAAAGATGTAATATCGTCCATTGAAAAAACTCCTACAAGTTTCCAATCCTGTATTCCCATATCCTGACAGGCTACAATACACTCTTCTCCATTATTTTTTACTTCTTTGTATCCTTCATTAATATTTTCTGCTACTTTCGTATACTTTTTGAAATCTCTTTTTTCCTCCTGAGGTTTTATTACATAATTTCCTTTTGAATCAATAATATAAAACTGATTCTTTGAATCTTCACTTACCTGATTAAAATATCCCTGAAGAACAGTATTATCAAAAGTAATAAGTAGTGTTGCTAAAGGCTTATAATCTTTTTTGTCTAAAATCTGCCTTACATAACACAAATAGTTATTATTTTCATAGTATTCTATTGTGCCATCACTTCCCTTATAAAAAAATCCATTGCCACCGGCACTTTGCATTTTCTTATACCAGTCAGCTCCCTGGATGTACTTATTAACTTTTCTTGGTGTTCTTTTATATGAACTGTAACAATTATTATATTGATCAAATATATATACTCCTGAAACATAATCTCCTGATAAAATCATGTTAAAAAGACTTTTAGTTATGTTCTTCTGATAATTTAAATCAATATTAGCTGAATTAATTTGTCTTAGAGAATCCTGTACAATATCATCAAAATATAGATACGTAGAAAGCTGCGTAACATTTTCAAACACTAATGCTAAGTTTCCATGAAGTGCGCTAACTGTCTGAACACCTGCTTTTCCGATTTCTTCCTTAGTATACTTATTATTAACAGCCCATATCATTGAAAACGTCATGACAAATGATATTAGCAAAATTAATATATATGTAAATATAATCTGTGTTCTTATTTTGGATTTTTTCCAATACTTTATAATTTTTTTCAACTTTTTTCTGCTCCATAATTTTTTTGTAAATCCGTATCCTTCTATACTCAACTATAGCCTATCTTTTCAGGTTGTACAACTTAAAAACAGACATTGAAATTTTTTCTTTTTTTTTAGATAATTTTTTCTTTTCCGTACTTATCTTGTTAATTATATATTACTAATTTATTTGAAACGTCTCAATTGATTTTTTTGACTTAAAAAGGTTAAAATTTTTACTAAGAAATCTAATTGGTAAAAATATCTACCTTTTTGTTTAAAAATACTCAACATATCCTTATAAATAACAGGAAGGGAGAGCCTGGCATGCCAGACTCTCCCCTGAAAAGTGTATATATTGTATTTTTACCTAATTGTAACTTTTACTTTCTTGTAAACACCATTTTGTGCATATGCATAAATTGTGCACTTACCTCTCTTTAGGGCTGTTATTTTACCACGCTTTGACACTGTAGCTATTTCAGGATTACTTGATTCGAAACTTACCTTTCTATGTTTTTTAATCTTAACATTTTTGCTGTCTGCAATCTGTTTTACTTTAATCTTGAATTTTTTCCCAAGTAAAAGTTTTACTTTAGTCTTATTTAATTTTAAAGATTTACAATTTCCTACTTTTCCACCTTTAGTTGCTACATGAATCAATTTTGATGTAGCCAAGACCTCACCTTTATCATTCTGTGCAACTACAAGATATTTGTAATATTTACCTTTCTTTAATTTATTAGCTGTAAATGTCTTCTTGCTTACTTCTTTAATCTTCTTATACGATGTGCCACATTTAGCTCCATATATAACATACTTTGTTGCTCCGGACATCTTCTTCCAAACAAGCTTAACTGACTTCTTAGTTGTTTTCTTTACTCTAACACTAAGTTTTGCAAATGTAGAATTTGCAAAATCCTTATCATCCTTCTTTTCCAGAATTTCTTTTTCCATCTGTTCAGCTATTTTGTAAGTGCTTGATGTTTCCACAGATATTGCTGCACCATTATTTGTAGTTGTTTCCTGTTCTGTATCTTTTGTTGTTGGTGCTACCGTTGTTGTTGGCGCTACCGTTGTTGGTGCTATCGTTGTTGTTGGCGCTACTGTTGTTGGCGCTGTCGTTGTTGGCGCTACCGTTGTTGGCGCTACTGTTGTTGGCGCTGCCGTTGTTGTTGGCGCTACTGTTGTTGGTGCTGCTGTTGTTGTTGGCGCTACCGTTGTTGTTGGCGCTACTGTTGTTGGCGCTACCGTTGTTGGTGTTACCGTTGTTGTTGGGTGATTTCCATCATCAACATAGTTATACATAATAGATGTTATTCTTGAGCGTTTGTTTCCTTTTACTGTTGCAACACCTATTTCATATTCTCCTGATCCTTTTGTAAATGCTGTGTAATCTAAATTAACATTTCCATCAACTACATTTTTAACGCAAACTCCATTAACATAAACATTATATGAATCTGCTCCATCTGCTCTTGCCCACGCAAAATAGTATGGTAACTGTGCATTTCCTGCCCATACAAGCCCTTCCGGTGCCTTAATACTTTCATCAACACTTGGATCTACTTCCGGAGATTCTGTTGTTGAGGCTATCGTCGTTGTTGGGGCTACCGTTGTTGGCGCTGGTTTTGTCTCAGATGACACTTTTTCAACATCAGATATTTTTGAAATAACCCAATCCGTTAATTCTTTATCATTAATATTGAATCTAAATACTACATACTGCTCGCCTGTCACTTCCTGATCAACAATTTTTTTAAATCCAATATCTGTCTTATTCATTGGATATCCTGGACAATTTCCACCATTTGTTTCTACTGCCTGCTTATAAAAAGCTTCTGCCTCTGTTTTTCCATTAAGTATTTCATAATATACAATTGCACTGTTGACATCGTCTTTTGCAATGAAATTTAACTTTCCATTTTCATCAACATATGCTCCTCTTTGTATTCTTGATTCAGGGCTTTTTTTAATATCATAATATAGGCGAAGAACTAATTTCCCTTCTGCTATTACTATTCCCTTAGTCACTGAGTTTTCGCTAAGAATATAACCATCATACTCCTTTTCCTCTGCAGAAACCTCTGTACCGATTATAGCTTCTATTCTCTCAGTATCTTCAGTTACAAGGTCATATCCGCTTTCGTCTTCTTTCTGTTTATAATACTCTACCGTATACTCGGATATAGTTGACTCATCAAGGAACTTTGCATACAGTACTAAATTTTCTGCTGTAGAATCTGTTATTTCCGTTATCTGATTCTGATACTTATCATCTGTATACCAACCAAGGAACTTATAACCTTCTCTCGTTGGATTATTAAGTTTTATTGAACTTCCGAATCTATAACCGTTAGGGTTTGCATCATTGTTTGTTCCATCGTTTAATTCATACTGAATTGTATAGCTATTACGTTTATAATATACCTTAACCGTAGCTGTATTGTCTTCTTTTACAACCGTTGTAAGTATATTATTGCTATTTCCATTATCATATGTAAATCCCGTAATGTTCTCTGGTTCATACGTATAACTTGTAGTTCCCTCTTTTACGCTAACCTGTTTTTCCTGCTTTTCGTATCCGGTCCCCTCATAATTTTCAAGATATATTTCCACGTTAACTTTTGAAGTATTTCCTAGCAATTCACTTTCATCAACATTTGGATTTGAACCGTTTCCTGTTTTTGGTCCAACATAGCTTGAATTAGCTGGTACATCAACATATGTATTATCTGTAAAATATACTCTCTTTACTTCATCAGTATGATTTTCCGCAACATATGTTTTGTTTCCATCCTTGCTCAATACTAGTGAAAGTGGCTCACTGCCTGTAATGGAAAAATCCTGATTTCCATACTTCTGTAATGATGTTATATATGAAAGAGTATGTGCCCTTGATTCACCATTTTCAACTTTTCCGCTATCACTCATATCCCATCTTGCAAGGGCACCATCCGGATCATAATAAGCATAATACTCTGCTACTACATCCTGATTAGTCTTTGGATCTGTAAGCATGTCAACTTTATTGAAATTATTGCAAATCTGTTCTTTATTAGAAACAAAATGTTTCCACTGATTACTGTTTTCATCTATACTGTCTACAACGTTTTTGACTTTATCCTTATATTTTCCCATATAAAGTGTTGCCCCGGAAATTGGTAACATTGTAATTGTAGTTACTTCAATAGAGTTTTCTGTCCACCATGCTGTATGATCATAGCGACCACCAAATAATCTTGTAACTGTCTGAATATTATAATTACCTGCATCTTTATATTTTTCTGTGAAAATTTCATTATGTACATCATAATAATAGTCTTCAATTGCAGCTATTTCAGTTGTATACATGTAAATACCCGCATCTCTAATTGTAGTATTTCCAACTGCTTCTCCCCATAAGATTAATGATGCCCATGCATTAATTGCCTCAGATGATGATTCCTGGTTATTTCCACCTGAAAGACCACCCTTCTTGTCAACTAACTCTCCATTCTCATCATATTCATAATTAGACACACCTGATGCCCATGAATGACCTTCATAAATATCAAAGTTTCTAAGGAATGGATACTTAGTAGGACTGTTGGCATTATAACCTTTTCCGTCACGATTAACATTAGCAATATCACCAATCATCTCATAAACCATTCCGCCCCATTCTTTAGCCCACTGTGGATCTTTCATTGCAACTGCTGCAGCTGCCTTAATCCAATATCCATAATGGAAATGATGGTCATTAACCTGCTTGTCTGAATCATATGATGATGGATAGCCTATTAATGTTCCATAATTTTCATCATAATAGAAATAGCTATCCTTGTGATCACCACTTATATATGCCTGATATGGATCAAACCAGAATTCAAGATAGTTTTCTACTCCTTCTACCATTTCATTTGTTATATTCTTCATATCCGCATCATCACCATCCAGCTGACCTGAAAGCCATATTGCATCTGATAATGTATTAAGATTCTTTCCTATCCAATATGTGTCAAATCCACCATACTGACCTTCCAAATTGCAAATCCACTTAGGATCTTCTTTGTTTTTTCTATAATCATAAAGATATCCTAACTGTTGCTTAATATTTCCAATTGTATTTTCGTCAGTTGTAACCGGTAATGAAGATAAAATTCCGTTGTATTGCATTTCAGTTACATAACTTGTTCCAACAATCGTTTTCATTGTTCCACGAATTGTGTTGTATGTATAGTTAGTATATTTAGAATTAGAATAACGCCACTGATGAGGATATAGTGCCATAATAGTATCTCCACCTGTGCTTCCATTCTCCATATTCTTTGTTGTTACATTATATTTAGTAACGACCTTAGAAGAATTCTTTAAATATTCCCACTGTACCTTTGTATCTGTAATAAAGTTAAATGCATATTTTTCATATAAAGAAAATGCTTCATTGCTTCCATCAGGAAGTATTGCTACAGACATATAGTTTTTTCCTGAAGGCATCTTTGCTGTAAGTTTTCCACCTGCATTAATCCATGTTGTACCTGATGGTGCTGCTAACATGTAATAATGTATTTTTCCATCTTTTTTATTTTTTAAACTTACACCGATTATATTTGAAGATGTTGTATTTTTTACTATTGTAAAGTCTGTTGCACCTGCACCAAGTGAAATTGTTGGTGTAACATTATCAAATGTATAATAGGCATATGGAGTTCCCTTTGCAATAATTGAACGCATTGAACTATTGCCTGCATTATCTGCCATTACAATTTCATAACTCCAATCTGTTGTTTTATCCACCTTAGCATCTTTAGCTGAAAAATTTTCACCACCAACAACCATTTCTACTGTATCATCATTTAATAAACTTTCTACTGTTGGTTCACCGTCAACATAAGAAGTACTATCTACTACAGCCGGTGATGCCATCTGCATACCATTACTTGCAGCTCTATATGCAAGAGGATGTGCATACAATGACTCTGAATACTGGTCAAATACAACTGAACTTGCCCAGTCATTTGTTGGAACAGTTCCAACTGTCTCTTTATAATTGTCAGTTAAATAAACCTTTGATGGAGGTAATGATTCTTTTCTATCTGTCCAGTTTACTCCCCAGTCGTCAGTTCTAACTCCAAAGACTTCTTTCTTATATCCGCCTTTGTCAATCATTACCGAATTGTTCTCATCAAAAAAATCTCCTGTTGCCGCTTTTATGTTTATTGCAGTAAATGGTATGCTTGTTGCTAGCATTGTAATCGAACAACATAATGCTATTGATTTTTTTAGTGCTCCTTTTTTCATTTTAATCTCCTTTTTGTAATCTAAAAACGAAATTTTCGTTTCTTCTTACATAAGAATATACTTATTTTTGTTCTCTCGCAATCTATTTTTTTGACAAAAAAGGTTAAAAATTTTACTTTTTACACTATTTTATGTTAAATAACTGGAAGTCATATAATCTAAGTGTTCCAACTCCATCATCAGGTGTAAAAATTTTAATCATTATATATCTTGCCTTTTGGTTTCCTATATTAAATGAAGATACTGCACTGTTGTTGGACGGTTGATAGTCTACTGATATCCATTCATTTCCATCGTTGGATACAAGAACTTCCCATTCAGTAGTATTTCCAAAACCTTCCTTGCTTCTTGTATTGTAAAGTGTGTATGTATTAAACTCTTTTTCCTTACCTAAATCAATTTTTACCCAATGCTTTACGCCATTTAATTTGTACTCACCACTAGTTACATTAGAACTTGTTGCACACCATTTTGTATTTAAATCTCCATCTATTAATTTTTGTGCATTCTCGTTATCGTTTATATATCCGGAGCAATCATACACTTTTCCTCCAAGACAAAGATTTGTTCCTTCTGTAACTGTATTATTTAACTGAGTTGCTGTTTTATTTCCATGTAGTTTCTCACCAACCATTGGATATTCAGGATTTGGTATTCCGTCAATATTTTCAGTAAGCCAATTATCTTCATAATCAGCAAATCCTTTAAATGTCCATGTACCCTGCTGCAACTCTTCTACATATCTCTTTCTTAAAGACTCAATACAATCATAACCTGTAATCTGTTTTACTACATTATTAAATGGTGTTGTTGTATTATAAGGATCATCTGTGTAAGTACTTCCAGTGTTATTGTCTTTAATTAATTTATTTATACTATCAATAAGTCCATATTTTAATGTTCCATCTGCATTCTTTCTTGTTGGATACTTTGAGTCCATATATGCAAAGAACCATTTATTATTTCCGTACTGTTCATAACCCCAGTCCTGAAGTGATGTATCCGTAGCTTCATAAACCTGTACATATTTAGGATTTGACCAATGGAAGTATCTGAACCCTCCATAATTTGCCATATTTTCTGTCCACCACGCTACATCATCACCATAATTAAGTTTTCCACTATATTGCTGTACTGAATGAGTTATTTCATGTGAGAAGAATCCTATATCTTTCGGATGACTGTTAGCGTACTTAGTTGAAACACATACTGTAGTGCCCTGACAATATGCTACGCCATCATAATTGTTATCAGCCTTAAATGTAATAGTTGTAGGTTCTGTTCCATTACCCCATCTCTGGTATAATCTTGGATAACTGTTGTAGAACAATTTTGTAAGTTCTTCCAAATAACCATCTACTGTTACATCTTTCCAATCGCCTGTAAACAAAATATCATATTTACTTGGGCTTATATAGGCTCCTTTCAATGATATTTCTGACAACTGTACTGAACTTCCATATCCCGCTTTAACATCTAATTTGTAATATCTATATGAACCAACCTTATCCACTGTGTAATTGTATGTCTTAAAGTTAACATCTTCCATTCCACTATTATTTACAGTGTCAATTTTTTCCCAATTAGTTCCATCTGATGATCCATATAAAATCCATGATTTTGGATTTCTGCCCTTATATGCTTCATTATCATTAGCTGTTGTTAAACTGTAAGTATATAATGTTGTATCCTGTTTCATTTTCCAGGCAATGCTAAACTGATTTGAAAATTCAAATAATTTTGATTCTTTACGTCCATCAAATAAATTAAATGGTGTTTCATTACCATTACCTTTTGCAGTTGTAGCACTTGCAAAAATGCTGTCATAGTAAGAAGATAAATCTTCTCCCATTTCCTTATCAACATCTGCCACATCACCATTAAGTGAAATTTCTGCCAACTGGAATCCATAATAATTTGTTCCATTTCCTTCAAACTGTATTAAATAATACTGATAACTTTCCTGAATATCTGTTTCATATGTATAAGATTTTGAATTTTTTGCTTCAATTCCACTATCTGTTACAGTATCTATCTGTGTCCATGATGTTCCATTATTTGAGCCATACAAATGCCATGATTTTGGATTTCTATAAGAATAAGTCTCACTATCATTGGCTGTTGTTAATGTATATTTTTTCAATATAATTGGCTTTTTCATCTGCCATGATATTCTTAGTGGAAATCCATCTGATGTACATAACTTTGTATTTATATCTCCATCAAAAAGTTTTTCCATTCCTTCATTTGCACTTGTTTTAATGCTAGTTGAACTTGAAGTATCTATCTGCTTCATATAATTGTCAACATTTATGTTCTTAGGATGAACTTCTGTTTCCGGCTCTTCATAAAACTCTTTTTGTGTAGTTGTTGTAACTTCTGTTATTTTTTCTGTTGGAGCCACTGTTGTTACATGTTGTCCTTCCTCATTATAAGTATACTTGATTGATGTTGAATTAGATTTTTTATTGCCTTTTACTGCTGCAACTGAGATTGTATATTCTCCTGAACCTTTTTCAAATACACTTTTATCCAAATTAACTGAACTTACTTCAACATTTGTTACATATTTATTATCTACATAAACATTATATGAATCAGCTCCATCTGTAGCTGCCCAAGCAAAATAATATGGTAATTCCTTATTTCCTGCCCATACAAGTCCTTCCGGTGCTTTAATGTTTTCATCTACTTCCTGGCTTGGAGCTGTTGGCGCTATTGTTGTTTGAATTTCTGTTGTTGCTATTGTTGTTGGCCTTACTGTTGTTGTAGTTTTCACTGTTGTAGCGTCTGTTGGTTTATTTGTTACTTTTTCCGATTCTGTTGTAACAAGCTGACCATCTGGCGAAAATGTATATTTTAATGATGTTGCAACAGATACTTTATTACCTTTTACTGCTGCAACTGAGATTGTATATTCTCCTGAACCTTTTTCAAATACAGAGGCATCTAAGTTAACCGCTCCATCTACCACATTTTTAATACATTTTCCATCTACATAAACATTATATGAATCTACATCACTTGCCTTAGCCCATGCAAAATAATATGGTAATTCTTTATTCCCAGCCCATACAAGTCCTTCCGGTGCTTTGATGTTTTCATCTACTTCCATGTCCGGAATAATTGGTGCTGTTGTTGATGCTACTGTTGTTGGTGTCACTGTTGCTGGTGCTACTGTTGTTGGCACTACTGTTGTTGGTGCCATTGTTGTTGGCATTACCGTTGTTGGTGTTACTGTTGTTGGCACTACTGTTGTCGGTGCCATTGTTGTTGGCATTACCGTTGTTGATGCCACTGTTGTTGGTGCTACTGTTGTCGGTGCCATTGTTGTTGGCATCACTGTTGTTGGCATTACCGTTGTTGATGCCACTGTTGTTGGCACTACTGTTGTCGGTGCCATTGTTGTTGGCATCACTGTTGTTGGTTCTACTGTTGTCGGTACTGTTGTTACTCTTGCCTCGGTTGTAGATACTGTTGAAGATTTCTCTGTTGTTTGAACCGTAGTTTTTGATGTGGTTTCTATATTCTTTGGTGTTTCTACGTTTTTAGAAATATTTTCTTTATTATTTCCCTTAACTGTCACTTTAAGAATATATTTTTTCTTTCCATATACAGCCTTTATTTTTGCTTTACCAATTTTTTTACCTTTAATCTGTATTTTCTGTTTATATTTTCCTTTTTTCTTTATTGATATATTCTTTTTTCCTGATATAATTTTCCATACTACTTTATATTTTGCTTTTTTTAATTTTACTGTTTTCTTCTTTCCAACATTTACTGAAATTTTAGTTTTGCTTAACATTGATTTTTTCGATGCAGCATTAACTGTAATTGAGCCATTAGGCACTAAACATGTCATTAATGACATTGTTACTGCAACTGCTATTGCCTTTTTTATTATTACTTTCCTTTTCAAAATTTTTCCTCCTTTTTTACATTAAAAGACATACTTATCTAGATTAATTACATTATAAAATTTTTTAGCTTTGTTTTCAATTCAATTATTTTACTTAAAAAGGTAAATTTTTTTCCCAACATTCTTTATTAAAGAAAAAAGTCATAGTTTAGCATGCATTTTTTACACAATACAAAACTATGACTTGTTAACTTAAATATTTTTATATAAAGCTTTATTCCTGACACTGTACAGCATCATACCCTGTTTCACCTGTTCTTATTTTTGTGGCACTGGCAACAGGGTAACTGAAGATTTTTCCATCACCAAACTCCCCTGTGTAAGCCGCTTTTTTTATTGCTTCTATTGTTTTTTCTGCCCACTCTTCTGAAGAAACAACAATCTCAAATTTAATCTTTGGCTGCATCTGTGGCTCAACTTCCATACCACGGACAATTTCTTTATAGCCTCTCTGTAAGCCACATCCCATTACCTGAGATACTGTAAGACCATTAACTTCTATCTCCATTAATGCATTTTTTACATCTTCAAATTTTTCTTCTCTAACAATTGCATCTATTTTCATTATCATAGAATATCATCTCCTCTTGATTTATTACTGATCCATACCATTAAAACTTGGATATGCATTTTCACCGTGCTGTGATATATCAAGTCCAATTCTTTCTTCTCTATCTGTTACTCTAAGTGTTGTAAATATTCTTACTATTGCTACACAAATTAAGGTTCCCACAACTGCAATTACAATTGTAATAAGTATTCCTTCTATCTGTGCTACAAATAACCTCCATTCGCCATAAACTAATCCGTCCCATTTTGCTACTGGATTAATAGAACTTTTTCCAAATATGCCTGTTGCGATTCCTCCCCATATACCACCTATTCCGTGACAACCAAATGCATCTAATGCATCATCAATTTTTAATTTTTTCTTTATAAGTATAACTCCATAATAACATATTGGGCTGACAAGAGCACCAATTATAAAAGATGACCAAATTGGAACAAATCCTGCTCCCGGTGTGATAGCTACCAGACCAATTACCAAACCTGTTGAGGCTCCTACCAAAGTTGTTTTTCTGTCATTTATTATATCTAGTAACATCCATGATAACAATGCTGACGCCGATGCAATAGCTGATGTCATAAATGCATGCGCCGCAAGTCCGTCTGCTTTCAAGGCACTTCCTGCATTAAATCCAAACCATCCAAACCAAAGTATTGTAGCCCCTAATACAACAAATGGAATATTATGTATTCTGTATGTCGCTCTCTCATAACCTTTTCTTCTTCCAAGAATAATTGCAAGTACCAATGCTGTTATTCCCGAACTGATATGTACAACATCTCCTCCTGCAAAATCTACAGAACCTAATTCTGCCAAAAATCCCCCTTGCCCCCATACCATATGTGCTAACGGATAATAAACTATTATTGACCATATTGCCACAAATATGAATAAAGCTTTAAACTTCATTCTTCCTACAACAGAACCTGTAATTAACGCCGGTGTGATAATTGCAAACATCATCTGAAATGCACAAAATACTAAATTAGGAATTGAATCTGAATAAGGTCCAGTGCCCCATCCAACTCCTTCTAAGCCAAACCATCTGAAATCTCCTATTATTCCACCATGATTTCCACCAAATGCTAATGAAAATCCAAACAATGCCCACATAACAACAGCTAATCCCATAATCATAACTATTGCCATCATAGTGTTAACTACATTTTTTCTTCTTACTAAACCTCCATAGAAAAATGCCAACCCCGGTGTCATAAAAAATACCAAAGCCGCACAAGTCAACATAAAACCTGTGTCTCCTGCATTCATGCAATAATACCTCCTGCTCTTTTAACATATTTTTCTTAATTCTCATCTTGTGTACCAAAACATTTCAATGCCATAAATTTCAGTCCAAGTATTTATGACATCGAAAAAGGCGCCTGGCCATAAAGCCAAACGCCCTTGTTTGTTGACGTGAAGTCTATCATTTATTAAGTGAAAACACAAGTATATATTTTATTTTTTTAATTATCTAATGAATTTATTTAATTATTTTAAGTTTTTACTTAATTTTTTTAGTCCCTTTCCAATGCCTATTGCAATCTTCTTTAACGTTTTGCTTGAATGGTCGCTTCTCTTATCTCCCACTTCCAAATCTACAGATGGTATTGTTGAGTAAGAAGTCTGAGTAAGATCTATTGCCATGGAACCACTGCCATAAATTTTAACACCGGCACTTCTCATTCCGTTTACAAGGTTCTTTCCTAAATTATTGTGTTTCTTCCAATTCTTTGAAACAGGATACATACTTCTATATTTGTTGTTGTTAGGAACACTAATATAGAAAGCTCCTTTATTAGAAGATGTTGAATCATAATGTAATGCAATATGGTAATCCGCATTATTATTAGCAAAAACTGTTCTTGCTATATTATCTAATTGTGCATCATCGCTTTCTCTAACCATAAGAACATTATAGCCTTCTTTTAAAAGCTGTTTCTTAACAGTCATTGCAAGCTTAAGTGTGGCTGTTGCCTCCCTTGTGCCATCGGCTAGAGTTGTTCCACCATTAATAGATGTAGCAGTTATGGCTCCCTGGCTTGTACTTCCTCCTGTAACCTTGCTGCTTCCATCAGGATGGCATAAAGTTTTAACACTTTCTCCACCTTTTGTTCCGTGTCCTGCATTAACACATACTGTTTTGTTTTTCTTTTTAGCTGCATTAGAGAAATATAATGTAGGTGAATCAGTATGAATCTTTGAATTTTTTGCAAATTCCCACTTAGCATTCCATGCAATAACTTCTGCTACATTACTCCACTCAGAATAATATTTTTTATTATTCTTTTTTACGTAAGCACTAACACGAACATAATAGTTCTTAGACTTATTTACTTTTGCAATCTTAGTCTTTGTCTTTGATGCACTTTTTACATTTTTGTTTTTTACGTTCTTGAAATCCTTATCATTAGAATACTGGATTCTATAGCCATTAGCCTTTTTATTCTTTTTCCATGAAACAGAAATAGTTCCTGACTTTCTTGTTACCGTGTCTATGCTAATCTTCTTAACGTTAACCTTAACATTAGTCTTGTTTGTTGTCTGCTTATTTGTCTTAACTACAACATTTGATACGGTTGGATTCGGCGTGGTAGTTTTTGGCATATCCGCATAACTATTACCTGTTTCTTGGAAAAACACTACCGTAGCTATAATTAATGTAAAAGCAACTATTTTATTAACTACTCTTTTACTCATTTGTACCTCCTGAAAATTGTAAATATCTGTAATTTAATTATACCATTTTTTTGTTTTATTGTTTATTTATTTTAATATATCTTATATTTTTTTCTTTTCTTAAAGGCAATTTCATTGTAAAATAAATATAATGAAAACGACAGAAAGGAGCGAATACATGAAAAAAAAGCTTAGTATTCTGCTATGTTTAACACTATTAATTCTTAGTGGTTGCCGTGCTTCAGGAAATACTATCCGATTCGGTGCCGCTGATATTGGTGGTATGTATTACTCTTTTGCTAACACTTTTACTGAACTGGCAAATGAGGAATATGAAAATTATGAATTTGAAGTTAGAGCCACTGCAGGTTCATCTGCTAACCTGCGACTTTTATCTGACAACTATATTGAGTTAGGTATCGCCCAAGCTGATTTGCTTGACAACGCTTACAAGAAGAACAGCAATCTGCGTGCCATTGCAGGATTATATACCGAAGCATGTCAGCTTGTTGTAAAGGCTGATTCAGATATTAAATCAATTAACGACCTTTCCGGTCATACAGTAAGTATTGGAGCAGAAGAATCAGGTACTGAATTAAACGCCAATCAGATATTGGAATTTTCAGGTATGCCTTCTTCCATTGTTACAACTAAGAATATGGATTACATTGATGCTGCTAATAGCCTTAAGTCAGGTGACATTGATGCGTTCTTCTGTACAGCCGGATTAAAAACTACAATTATTGATGAGCTTTCAAAAGAATGTGACATTCGCATTATTCCTATTGATGACACAGTTATCAACAAAATGCTCACATATTCAAGTTCTTATAGTCGTTATACTATTCCTGCCGGAACATATAAGGGACAGGATGAAGATATAAACACTATTGGAGTAAAGTCTGTTCTTATAACATCAGACTCTATTTCAGAAGCTCTTGTTAAACAGCTTACGCAAATGCTCTTCAAGAAATCAAAAGAACTCCAGTATTCAACATCCCTGGATCTTCAGATTGATGAAAAATTTGCCACTGACGACATTACAATTCCTTTTCATTCAGGTGCAGAATCCTATTATAAAGAAAAAGGAATTAATCTAAATACACAATAATTAACAGAAAGGGTAAATAATGAAGATTCAATTGGATATGTACCAAACGTTAGCTGTTGCTGTTTTGGTACTTTTACTTGGAAATTTTTTAAAGAAACGAATTAACTTTTTGGAAAAATTTTGTATTCCTTCTCCTGTAATCGGAGGACTTTTGTTCGCCATTATGACATGTATTTGTTACACAACAGGAATTGCTGAATTTTCCTTTGATGACACTTTACGGGAAGTTTGTATGGTATTCTTTTTTACATCTGTAGGCTTCCAGGCAAATCTTAAAGTTTTAAAAAGCGGTGGTAAATCACTAATTGTCTTTCTTGGACTTGTTATCGTATTGATACTTCTCCAGAACGTTACTGCCGTAGGACTTGCCAAAGCTTTAGGACTTGATCCTCTTATTGGAATGTGTACAGGTTCAATTCCAATGGTTGGTGGTCACGGTACAGCCGGAGCTTTTGGTCCTGTACTTGAAGATTTCAACATCAGTGGTGCTACTACAATATGTACAGCTGCTGCCACATTTGGACTTATCTTCGGAAGCTTAGTTGGTGGTCCTCTTGGCAAACATCTTATTGAAAAACATAATCTTCTTGATACTGTTTCAACAGAAGATGACAGCTTACTTGTAGAAGATGAAAAGAAACATGAACGACATACTAATATGTATCCTGCTGCTGTGTTCCAGCTTATTCTTGCTATTGGACTTGGAACTATTTTTTCAATGTTCCTTACACAGACAGGACTTACATTTCCTATTTATATTGGTGCCATGCTTGCCGCTGCACTTATGAGAAACATTTGCGAATACACAAACATTACTACTATTCACATGGGTGAAATTAACGACCTTGGTGGTATCAGCCTTTCATTATTCCTTGGAATGGCTATGATTACTTTAAAGCTTTGGGAACTTGCTTCTCTTGCTTTACCACTTGTTATTTTATTAGCAGCTCAGGTTGTTTTAATTTGTGTTTTCACTTATTTTGTGGAATTTAACATTATGGGAAGAGATTACGATGCCGCTATTCTTGTTTCAGGAACTTGTGGTTTCGGTATGGGTGCTACACCTAATGCCATGGCAAACATGCAGGCAGTTTGTGAAAAATATGTTCCTTCAGTAAAGGCATACCTGCTCATACCACTTGTAGGAAGTTTGTTTGCTGACTTTCTTAATAGTTTAGTTATTACATTTTTTATTAATATATTATAATTTTGAGGAGTAAAATATGTTTGAGAAATTGAGAAAATTTTTTGAAGCAAAAAAAGAACAGCATGAGTATAATTACAATGTTACGTTCGACAATGTAGCCATTCCTGAGGTTCACACTCACAAATCAGATAAGCACGAAGAGGAAAAACCTAAACACTCTCCGATAAACTATGAAAATGTAGCTATACCGGAAGTTCATATTCGTACAAAGAAAAATAAATAATATTATATGGATTTTCAAAAATCCTTAATTAAATTCTAAAAGTCCGCTATCATTTTGCGTCTTGATAACGGACTTTTTTTATTTTAGTATGTCCTTCCAACCTTCTACTATTTCTTCCAACTCATAAGAAGTTCCTTTTCATTTGTATCATTATCAATACTTTCTGACTGAATCACAAAATCTTCTCTTTGATAAAATGAAATTGCTTTGTAATTTTTTTGGTACACACTTAAATGCATTTCATCTTTTAATTTCTTAACATAATTCAACAACTGTTTTCCTATACCTTTTGACCGCATATTCTTTTCAACAAAAATTCCTTCTATATAATCTTTGTTTAATCCTATAAAGCCACTTATTTTTCCTAAATTTTCATATACATATATTTCCGCCTGAGGAAGTATATCCTTAACCATTTCAAAATTATCCATCCAGTATTTTTCCGGAATAAAACTATGTACTTCTACATTTGAATCAAACCATATTTGCATAATTGATGGTAAATCATTTTCTCTGAATTTTCTAATCATATAAAGCCCTCATTTTTATAAAAGTATGTTTTTTATTTATATCCCATTATCTAGCCATATAAAATCACCTTCAAACCATACTTTTTCAATTATAGCTTGAAGGTGATTATTTTTAAAGTTACCATTAAATTTAATAGTGACTGTGATATCAGATGTAAAAAGTATTATTTTTTTGTCTTTACCTTTATCGTCTTGGACCAAATTCCACCAATTTTCTTATATCCTTTTAGAGTGGATACGTCAGTTGTAATACTATATCTTATGTAGTAAGTTGTGTTAGGCTTTAGCTTTTTAATTGCCCTAAGTCCACCGCCCTTTTTATCCCATACAGTTTTAGCATTCTTAAATGATTTATTTTTTGAATATTGAACAATATCAACAGGTATCAGCATTTTTTCAAAGGATATCTGTTTTTTCTTTATATTAAGACGCTTTTTTTTCATCTTTGGTGGTCTGTTGTCCAACGAAAGAACTATCTGTGTAGCTTCTGTTGCTCCTGTTTTATAATTTGCTGCAATATTCACCAGAATAATATTTCTGTTATTTTTAAAATAAGATCTGTTTACAGTAATTGATGTTTTCTTATAATCGGTCTTTTTAAAGAAAGCTTTCGAGTTTTTCCCTATACCAGTATATGTAATGTTGTAGCCTGTACATCCAGGAGACTTAGACCATGACAGTACATATTGATTATTTTTTACATTGCTTACAAAAAGATTTTTTACTTTAGTTTTCTTTTCAACCAGCTCTACATCTGTCAAATATTTGGTTCTAACATAAGCTCTTTCACTGTTAAACCATACCGTGGTCCAATTTGAATCACTTTCCTTTGGCAATGTTTCTATCTCTGCATTTGCCTGAAGAAACCCTACAACATTGTCATTATTTGACTCATCCTTTGACTTTCTAACACCAATTTCCTTTAATGTTTTCAAGTTATAAACTTTTTTCATTACCGCGTCATTTGGCACTTTTGTTCCATTTTTGTAAAGGTTTATGTACTTACTTTTTACATAATAGTAACCATATCCGTTCATTAGATAGTTGGTACTGTTGTTCCCCTGGAATATAACTTTGTAATACAAATCATCTGTATCTGGTGTATTAGAATAAAGTCTTCTTGTGGTAACTATATATATTTTTTGGTTTATTCCTACTCTGTATACATCACCACTGTCTGCTGTTCCCGGTATTGGACTAATACCAATAAATCCACATATTACTTTTCCCTCAGCAACATATGTAATATTTGTGCCTTCCGGTATACGGTTATATTCTTTGTCAAGATCAATCCAGACATTGTTTCTGGATGTTCTATAAAATCCTGGTGGATGTGAAGCTTGTAATAAATATTGGGCACACATAACCGGTGCTCCTGTAAAACTTTTATATCCGTTACTCCAAAAAGTAACAGTATACTTATCATATGCTACCACCTGTAAATTGGCTGTTTCGCTTTCCAGATACGCACCGTTAATCCATGTGAAATTTTGATATCCTATAACACTTGAATACAGCACCTTTAAATTCTCAATATTGTCCTGTGGCAGATACTTAGGATCTACTGTTTTACCCTGAATCTTTGTTCCTGCAGGTACTACATCCATGGCAATATGATTTTTCCAATGTGCCACATTGTCAGGACCAACCAGATATGCCATACCTATTACTTTTATATTTGGACATGCCTGATTAATAAATTCAGTATGATATCTTGACACATCTCCCAGTGCATAGACAGACTCTCTCATACATCTCATTCCAATAAGAAAAACTGCAAAAAACATAAAACCACCAATCATCATCTTAAAATGCCTTTGGATTTTGCTCATACACATCTCCTTTCTCTACTTTAGTTTTGTGTTCCGTTCACTAATGTCTTACATCTCTTAATGCATAAACATTGTCTATTTGTCTAATAACTATTATATCACTTTTATGCTACTTTTTCACTTGCTTTATTATCTATGCATGTAACCCTAAAATAAAATTTTGGCTTAAGAGATTGTCAAAGATTTTTTCTTTTTCCCAGCCTTGTATCCCGGTTTGGAATGCATGATTACGGCACATAAATTTAATTCTTTATTCATGTATTTATGCATGGTGGTATTGCTTAATTCATAGCCATAACGTTTGATGAAAATGCGCATAGCCCTATATCCTATAACACGATTATTGTTATGGTACACATATTTTATAAGTTCAAAAATGTGTTCCAAACGTTTGTGATATTCACGCTTGGCATCTTTTTCGTTAAGAAGTTGATTTAATCTTCGTATTTCCTTTGCGTCATTAGACTCGGATGTTGTATCGGTGGTATAAAGGCATCCTTCCCTGTATTCATTAGCCCACTTGCTAACGGAACTTTTTGCAACATTAAATTCAACAGCAAGTTGATGTATTGATTTGTCGCCTGCCATATAGGCTTTAACTACTTCTTTTTTGAAGTCTTC
>ERZ773104.421-NODE-421-length-67372-cov-5.908433_pt1 | contig 67372 bp, 52 predicted proteins | sample MGYA00511920_ERZ773104 | MGnify/ENA primary metagenome ERZ773104 (study PRJEB29015, sample SAMEA2737857) | human gut metagenome | biome: human gut; feature: human-associated habitat; material: faeces | place: China | collected 2012 ... | reverse complement strand
CCATACTTTCCATCTGCTCTTCCAGATTTTTCCCGGCATCGTACTCCGGCTTCAGCTTCTTCCGACCGCCGCCGGGCTTTCTTGTTTTCTTCATTTTATTCATGCAGTTCCAGCGCTAATCCGTCCGGGTCATGGAAGAAAGTCATCTTCTTATCGGTATAGTCATCCACACGGATTGGCTCGCATTCAATTCCTACCTCCGCCAGTTCTTTCACCGTCTGCTCCACGCTCTCCACGCAGAACGCAAGGTGACGCAGCCCACAGGCTTCCGGGCGGTTCACACGCTTCGGCGGGTTTTCCTCAGCGAAAATCTCCAGCTCTGTGTATTCATTGACACGCAGATCCAGCTTCCAGTCTTTACGCTCTGGACGGTAGTTTTCCCTGATGACAGAGAAGCCCAATTTGTTTACATAAAAATCCTTGGCAGCTTCGTAATCAGACACGATGATTGCAATGTGATGTATTTTTGATAAGTTCATTTTTTCTCCACTCCGTTTCGTTTAATTATGTCCTTCTTTTATTTCCGTTATAAACTATATAGTGGCTCTCAAAATATACCGTTTGAACTCCTGGAGTTCAGTTTGTCCACACGGCATTTATTTTTTTTGGTTCTTGTTTATTTCAGTTTTTCGAGGATCTCGTCCGCACTCATCCCGCTTGCCAGCAGCTTCTTCAGTACACTCTCGGCTTCAGCCTTCTTAGCTTCTTCAGCGGCCTTAGCATCTGCCTTTGCCTTCTTCGCTTCCAAATTTGTCGCTTCTTTTTCGACCTTCTTCAGAGCAGTCTTCTTCTCCTTCAGGTCAGCTTTCAAAGTGTCAATGTTTGCAGTGATGGATGCGATCTCAGCAGTCAGGGAAGTAATAGATTCTTGCTTCTCTGCGATCTGGGATGTGTAGTCTTTGGTGGTATTGGTTTTGGGACGGTTTTTGCTGCCTTTCGTTCTGGGCATGGTGATAACCTCTTTCCTTTTATTTCACCGTGAGCCTATTCATTGCTCACACTCATACAAATTCTTCAACGAATGGTGTCCACAGTGTGGGCATCTTCCAACGATAACATATGTTCCATTTACTTTATCAGCAGTAGCAACGTTTATGTTTCCAAAGCCTTCAAATGACCCTTTTACTCCTTCTCCATTCTCCAGCCGCCTTGCTTGCCATTCATATTCTTGATGGCATCGCTCACATACATATCTTTCTGATTTAATCATCGTATGTTCCTCGTTAAGTAGTTCATCACATCTTCGCCGATCATAATAGATTGTTGCCTGCTGCTCACCACGGAGAGGTGTGTGATTATTTATAGAGCAGCGTAGGGAGCTACCGCTCCCAGTATATCACAAGTCTGCAAATAAATCAGCCTGGTACACGCCTTTTTCTAACATTTTCTTGAAGCTGTCTTTCACTGCTGCAACGTCTTCATGGTAGGTCATGCCGTACCAGGTGTCGTTGGTCTTCAGAACCTTTACGGATATCTTTCCCTGCTCCAGCAGTTCACCGATGAAGATAGGAATCAGATACTCTGCTTTCAGCGGGTTCTTAACTACTTCTTTCTCAAAGAACTCTTTAAAGCCCTCTTCCAACACATCCAAGAACTCCGGTATTAATCCCCACATGTTCATAGACACCAGAGAATTCACATCAACGCTCACACCGTCTGCCTCTGCTCCAGCTGCAGTCTTTACGATGTTCTTAGTTTCTACAACCTCAGTCAAATTATTTTCCGCATCCATCTTGCAGATACCACGGGTCACACCGCCATTGTCAGACAATGTATTCTTCAGCACAAAGCCCGCCATGCAGGACTTTCCACCGTTTACCAGATAGTCATGGACAGCCTTGAAGCCCTCTTTGCCATAGTAATCATCCGCATTAATCACGATGAACGGCGTGTCGATCACGCTCTTTGCCGCAAGCACGGCCTGACCAGTTCCCCACGGCTTCGTCCGACCTTCCGGAAGTTCTCCTGGAATATCATGGATATCCTGAAAAGCATAGTCCACGGTCACATTATGAGCGTTACAAATAGCTTCAATCCGGTCGCCAATAACCTCTTTGAACTCTTTCTCGATATCCTTACGGATAATAAATACCACATGATTGAAACCAGCTTCAATCGCATCATGGATCGAGTAGTCCATAATGATGTGGTTAGCATCATCGACCGGCTCCAACTGTTTTATTCCTGTTCCAAATCGGCTGCCGATTCCGGCCGCCATGATAAGTAATGTTGTGTTCATAATTTTTTCTCTTTCTAAGAACAACTTATCGATTGCTGTACATTTTCTCGTAGTAGTTCTGATACTCACCGCTGATGATGGTCTCCCACCACTCACGATTATCGAGATACCATTGGATGGTCTTCTTGATGCCGTCCTCAAATTTAGTCTCCGGCAACCAACCCAACTCGTTGTGGATCTTGGTCGGATCGATGGCATAACGCATATCATGACCCTTACGATCACCAACGTGAGTAATCAAGTTCTCCGGCTTGCCCAGTTCCTTGCAAATAATCTTCACGATTTCGATGTTCTGCTTCTCGTTGTGGCCGCCAACATTGTAAACTTCACCAACACGACCTTTATGAATAATCAGATCGATGGCTTTGCAGTGGTCTTCCACATACAGCCAATCACGGACATTCAGACCCTCGCCATAAACAGGCAGCGGCTTGTCAGCCAAAGCATTAGCGATCATCAGCGGAATCAGCTTCTCCGGAAAGTGATACGGACCATAGTTATTAGAGCAACGGGAAATGGTCACAGGTAGACCGTAGGTCCGGTGGTAAGCCAGAACCAACAGGTCAGCAGCAGCCTTGGAACTGCTGTACGGAGAACTGGTATGAATCGGGGTTTCTTCCGTGAAGAACAGGTCAGGACGATCCAGCGGAAGATCACCATAAACCTCATCAGTAGAAACCTGATGATAACGCTGGATACCGTACTTACGGCAGGCGTCCATCAGCACGGAAGTGCCGATGATATTGGTCTGGAGGAAAATCCCCGGATCTTCGATAGAACGGTCAACATGAGATTCTGCCGCAAAGTTGACCACAATATTCGGATGTTCTTCCTCGAACAGCTTATTAACTGCTTCGCGGTCACAGATGTCTGCTTTCACAAAGCGGAAATTCGGATTGTCCATAACAGGCGCCAAAGTGGACAGATTACCTGCATAAGTCAGCTTGTCCAGACAAATGATTCGGTAATCCGGATACTTCTTCAGCATATGGAAAATAAAGTTACTACCAATAAATCCAGCACCGCCAGTTACAATAATATTCATTTTCTTCTTCCTCGTCTTTCAAAAAATAATTCTATCTTCTGCTACCCGTCTCAAATGTTCACCATAAGGGGATTTTCCATAAGCATCCGCAGATTCAAGTAGTTTTTCCTTATCAATCCATTTCTCATGGTAAGCAATTTCTTCTGGTGCTGAAATAACCATATCCTGTCGATTCTGAACTGTCTGAACGAAGGTTGATGCTTCCATAAGACTGTCCATAGTGCCCGTATCCAGCCAAGCAAACCCACGCCCCAAAACCTGTGCTTTCAGCTTTTCTTGCTTGAGATACATGTCATTCAATGTGGTTATTTCAAGTTCCCCTCGCGCTGAAGGAACAACCTGCTCTGCCATTCCGGATACTCCAGCCGGATAAAAATACAAACCTGTAATACAATAATTTGACTTCGGATATTTCGGCTTTTCTTCAACAGAAATCACATTTTTATTTTTATCAAACTCCATAATCCCGAACCGCTCGGGGTCTTTGACATAGTAGCCAAAAATAGTTGCATATCCGTTGTCTGCGTTATGTACTGCATCGGACAAGTTTTTTCTAAACCACCCACCATAGAAAATATTGTCACCAAGTACCATTGCACAGGCATCATCTCCAATAAACTCTTTTCCAATGATAAATGCCTGTGCCAAACCATCGGGACTAGGTTGTACAGCATACGACAAGTTAATTCCGAAATGCTTTCCGTCTCCCAAAAGCTCCTGAAATCTGGGCGTATCTTGTGGTGTAGAAATAATCAAGATATCGCGGATTCCAGCAAGCATCAATGTTGACAGTGGATAGTAAATCATCGGTTTATCATATACCGGCAACAACTGCTTACTTGTCACCCTAGTCAATGGATAAAGACGTGTACCTGAACCTCCCGCTAAAATAATTCCCTTCATTAGTTTTCCCACTTTCTATGTTAATCACAAATTGTTATTAAGCTTTAATACATTTCTGCCGTAATAGATATTACGTTGCCTACTGCTCACCACGAAGAGGTATGTAATTTCGAGCAGCATCGCCTGCATCTAAAAGCGTGCAGGCGTTCTTATCTACTTATATTTATGTATTGCGGTTTCTCTTAACCAAGAATGATATCGCAGATACGATCAACATCTTCCAGTGCAAGATCTGCATACAACGGAAGGGTCAGCACACGCAGTGCCAAATGCTGTGCCACAGGAGTTTTCTCTGTTCCAGCAGTCGGATAGTTACGATAACACTCAAAACTATTGGTTAGCGGATAGAAATACTTTCTCGCCGTGATGCCCTGCTCTTCCAACATTGCAAAGACTTCATTACGAGTATACTTATAACCGTCGAAAACAACTGGGAAGTACGCATAGTTACTTTCCACATTTTCCTGAATAGCACTAAGCTGGATTCCTTCTACACCAGACAGACGCTCGCGATAACGCTCTACTACTTTCTTTCTCTTTGCAATTTCATCGCTCAGATGGCGCAGATTGCAAATTCCCATTGCTGCCTGAAACTCATTCATCTTGGCATTACCACCAACAAAGCACACTGATTCAGGTCCATGAATACCAAAGTTCTTCTGATCATTCAGCAATTGAACCCAGCTATCATTTTTGAAGCAGACTGCACCGCCTTCAATGGTATTGAATACTTTTGTAGCATGGAAGCTGAACATTGATGCATCACCAAAGCATGCAGAAGATACACCTTTGAATTTTACAGCGAAAGCATGAGCAGCATCATAGATGACTTTCAGGCCATACTTCTTTGCAATTCTATCAATTTCCTCTACATCACAAAGATTTCCGTAAACATGTACAGGCACAATAGCAACCGTACGATCCGTAATAAGGCTCTCAATCTTTGTGACATCAATAGTATAATCTTTCTCATTAACGTCACAGAAAACTGGAACCAAGCCATTTCGAACAATTGCGTGTGTAGTAGATGCAAAAGTAAACGGTGTAGTAATCACTTCACCGCCTTCTGGCAGGTTCAACGCCGCAATAGCATTTTCCAGTGCTAAATGACCATTTGTATAGAGTGCTACATGCGGAACTCCCAAATAATTTTCCAGTTCTGCCTGCAATTCCTTGTGCTTTATGCCCATGTTGGTCAGCCAGTGACTTTCCCAAATTGGTCGGATTTCTTCTATATATTCGTCTAAATTTGGCATAGATGAGCGAGTTACTAAGATTTTGTTATCCATTTTATTTATTTTCCTTCCTCAAAATTACAATTCGCACCTCATCAAATAGCTTTCCTCGCGTTCTTCTATAATGACAAAGTAATTCTTTTCGTAAAATCGAATTGCATTTCTATTATTCTTTCGAACCTCAAGCATGCAGTGCTCCATTCCATAAGTCCGCATTATCTCAAAAGATTCCTTTAATAGTTTTGTTCCAATATGCAGTTTCTGATATTCCGGAAGTACAGCAATCAAACTAATATACGCAATTCTTCTTTCCGCATCATTAGCATAAAACGTGCAGTACCCCAGCGGATTCCCGTCATGCGCAAAAATGAATTTCCCTTTTTGATGGATTTTCTCCAGCAGATTAGGATAGATTGTTCTTTGCGCAACAGGCTCCATAAATGCACCATCACAGCACCTTACTGTAGCATCCATTTCCAATAATTCCGATGTTTGCAAAATCGTCCATGTGGGCAGATTAGGTGTTACCCCCCCCCTGAAATTCGGATCTCAAAATGGAATACATCAGCATATTAACAAACTTTCCATTTTTATACTTTGCTTTACGCTTCTTGCCTTCATATACAAACCCACATTTTTCATAAAGGTGTTTTGCTCTCGCATTATCTTCCAGAACGGTTAGTTCTACACGCTGCAAGTTCATATTATTAAACGCATGGTTTAACATAGAATTCACAGCAAATGTTCCAAGTCCCCGTCCCTGATTTTTTGTATCACCAATCATAATATGAAACTCTGCCGACTGGTTCATATAATTAATGGAAACCAGGCTAACCAGTCCCAGAATATCATCACTGCCATCCTCTGTAATAGCACAGCGTACCGCATTGCCGCGGTTTCCCATATAGGACTCATACCATTTCACATCCACATCCAGATTGATGTACCGGAACGGTGCACCTAAAAGTGCAATCAATTCTGGATCGTTGCGCCACTTATTGATTGCAGGCAAATCCTTTCGTTCAAGTTCCCTCAGATGAAACACGATTTATCACCTCCACCAAATATTTCATATCCTCTATTCCATACCGTTGATCCACCGGAATCGGCAAAATATCTGCCGCATAATGATATTCAAGGCTGTTCTTCGGACATTCTTCCAACACATTAGGCCACAATGTTGGAATATAGATTTTTTCTTCTTGCAGTTCTTTTCGTACTGCAGCACCATTCTGAACCAAAAGCGGATACATAAATGCACCATAGACGCTTTTTAGGCTCAACTCATTTATGTCATAAAATTGGCCATCCAAGTAATCAAAATTATCCTGCCGCTTTTTAGCTATGCTTTCATAGTCAATTCCATGCAGAAGATTTTCCGTCAGTTGCGACATTTGTTTTACTTGCTCTGTGGCAAACAGCTTATTATTTGCTACATATTCGCTGTAGAACTGGTTCGCACAGCGTTCAAATCGTCCCAGAAGAAAGTGCATCCGTTCAAAGGATTCATCTTGTGGAATTTCACGCTTCAACTTCATATCGGTATAGAGAAATGCTCCATCCGCAACACCGAAGTATTTTCGGCAGGTATAAAGCGTATCCACGCCTTCTATTGGCATCTGAAAATAGCTCTGTGCATTATCGATGATGACTCGATCACATTTCTGCTTCCAGCACATCAGAGCGTTGTTATCCATTTGACCATAGAAATTTACGATGTAGAGCCATTCATCTTCACCAAGTGTCTGATTGAACATCGGTTCAAACATTTCGTTGATATGATAGTAACCATATTCAATACCATTTTTCTCGCAAACATTAGGCACAGACGAACAAAGAAAATACGGAAGATACAGTTTTTTGATTTTCTTTGCCTCGCAAAGATACGCCAATGCGTTTCTGCCACAGTTTAAGGAAATTGCTCCTTCATGCAGCATATTGCCATGATAGTTTTCAAATTCTATGTAGCCTCCGTATTCTTTCATTTCTAATTACTCCTTATGATAATTACAAATCACTGCCCGTCTTTTATTCGATGACGTAACAGGAATCTCGTCAACCAGCTGTACTTCTATGGCTGCATCTTCGCCCAGCAATCCCTTAAATTTTTCAATATAGGCTTCTGTATCAACTCTTTTTTCACAGTTCAGTTTCAAAATATAGTTTTTCTTTGCTTCTTGAATGAACTGCCACTGTTTTACTCCATCAGAACCCCACATCATTACAGATACTTTTGCGGGTGAAATCAACCGACCATCCGTTGCATAAACACAATCGCGGACACGTCCATAAATTTCTTTCAATTTCGGGAATTCATTCGGAATGCTGTCATCCAAAATGCCTAGATCCCCTGTATCATAGCGAATCATCGGAAATGCATAATTAAACAAATCAGTTATTACAATTCGACCTGCTTCACCCGGTGCAGTTGGTTCATCCGAATCAATCTTCAACGTTTCAAAGTAATAGCTCCCCCAGTTCAGAATGTATCCGCTCCCATTGCCCATATCTTGCCCAAGGATACCCAACTCCATATCAGAATAGCGTCGATAAACCGTGCATCCAAATACTTTCTCTAAAAGTTTGCGATTTTCATCCGAAAGACCCTCACCGCCAGTAAGCACTGATTTCGTGGAGAAACCATTCTTTGGGATACCGGTGCGGTCAATATATTTTGCCAACTCAACAAGCGTAGAAGAATAGCTAAAAACGATACGTGGCTTCTTTTCCAACAATGCATTCTTCATTTCTTCAAGATGCGCATCCCCCAAATCGGAAGAATCAATATAATAAATATTTTCCCGATCTTCTTGCTCAGGCGTCCGATGCAATTTTGAATTGATTACACGGAAGAATACCATTCTCTCATGCGAGGGATAGTTACACAATTCGCCAAATACTTTTAAGTCCGCAATGGTTCGATTTCGCTTCTTGAAATCCTGCGTCACACTAAACGGTGTTCCTGTGCTACCGCTTGTAGACGAAATATGCGTTGGGGTCTGATAGCCGGATTTTGCAAGGCAAGCATCATGATTTTCAATTAGAATCATTTTGTTAACAACCGGAAAATCATCTGTCAGTTGGTAATTTTTGTAAAATTCGGTTTGCTCTATTGCGTGCAGCTTGATATCTTTCAAGCGACGCTGCACCCAAACCTTGTCTTTATCATGCAGTACCTGCTTTATTTCTTCATATTGGTTAAAGATGACCCCCCCCCGTTCAATATCGGACTTCCAAAACTCGTTTCTTAACTGTTCAGGTGTTTTCTGCTCCATTGTTTTTCTCCTCACTGCAATTCAATTGCTATCAATTCATTGATATGTTCAAGAACGTTCTGCATTGTTTTTTCGTCTGGGAACTTAAAGAATACAATGCCCAAGCATTTCGCCGCATTATCAAAGTACTCAACCGGATCTCCAGCTTTTTTATAAAGGCATTTTCTATAGATATATTGTTCTATTTCAGGAGCAAACGAGATATCTTTATATATTCCGTTCTTAGCACTATGTAAATTGTGCGTTGCATAATACCCTGTTGGCTCATGAACTTTCCCTTTAATAGGTGTGCCCATAGCCGCCTCGATAGACATTTCTGCAATATCCACACCAAACATATCACCCAACAAATCCGGAATCATATTTCCGCCACTACGAGGGCCAACATCAATCGGCCAAACTCGATTGCTCTTATCGACCACCAGTTCAACATTCATAGATCCATTGCGGATTCCGAGTTTTTCTACCATTGAAGCCAGCGTTTCTTTAACACGTTGGATATCCTCCACCTCTAACTGAAGCGGATAGCTTTTACCAACTGGAACTAATGGATTGACGCTATTATCTCTGTGGCAGTTCATCAATCCCCACAGAACGATCTTTCCGTTTTCTATAAATACATCTCCGCCGATCAGATAATGATGCTTTTTCTCAATAAAATGTTCAACAATAATTCGATGGCATCGTGAGAACGAAAAAGCAAACTCCACAGCCTCCATCAATCCTTCTTCCGAATGCAGCACCGTTGCACCTTTGCTTCCAGAAGAATCTACCGGCTTAATGATGATTGGATATTCATAGCTTATTTTGGCGTTCAGCACATCATCTGCAGAAGCATACCCATGTGCTTTTGGCGCAGAAAAACTGTTTTCCAACAAAAATTTACGGAACCGATCCTTATTGCATAAGATTTCAACGGACTGGTAAGGATTTCCCTGCAAGCCAAGTTTTTCCGCAATATAGGCTGCTGTAGGTGCAGCCGGATCAGAGGCATAGGCTAACACGCCGTCGATCTTCTCCTCTTGAGCAACTTCCAGAACAGCATCTTTGTCAGTCGTACTCACCAGATAAAACTTATCCGCTTCGTATTGCCCTGGATTATCCGTAAGGAAATCACATAAAACGGTATAGTATCCAAGTCGTTTTGCCGTTTTTATCGCAATAATTTGTTGTGCTGAACCTCCTAACAAAAGTATCTTCTTCATTTCACATCACCTTTACCTTCTAATAGCCTTTCTTATCATTGGTCGAATCAAATCCATCATGTATTCAAACGATTCCAAATGCAGCAATGCTGAAGCAATAATGTATATCAATGCTCCCAGCGGAATCTGAATTAACAGCGTAACAATATTGGTTAAATGGAATAGTTCCACTAGATTCACACAGCACCCCATTAAAACAGCAAGTGCAATACCAGGCAAAATATCTTTCAACTGCTCTAAATAACCATATCTCAACAGTTTTCTATTCGGCCAAGAATTAATAATTTGGCTTAAAATACTACTAATCAACAAACTGTACGCCATAGCCATAACACCAAACCACATTGTTGAAAGCAACAATGCAATGCCAACGACTTTCTTTACAATTTCCAATTTTAAAAACAAGTCGCTACGTCCCATTGCTTTGATTGCATTTAGGTTTGCTGTATGGATAGGATAAAACATGTAGGTAACGCAAAAAATGCGAAGAAAAGGTACACAAGGCAGCCATTTATCTGTCAATACAAGTCCTACAATGGGTTCAGCGCAAAAAGCTAATCCCATCATGAGTGGTGCCATAATATATGTACTGGTTTTAATAGCACGGCGCGTCATTGACTTAACACGACCTGCATGATCCTGTGCACTAGCCATTGTAGGTAAAAGCACACTATCGATAGACGTATTAATATTAGTCACAATGACATTTGGAAACTTTTTCCCCTGATCATAATATGCCAAGTCTGAAGACGAATACATCTTGCCAATAATTAAACTTCGGATATTATTGTAAACTGTGTCTAACAGGGAAGAAGCCAACATTTTCCATCCAAACGATAACAAACCCTTTAATCTTACCCAAGAGAACATTCTCTTTGGACGCCATTTAACCGTCAACCAAAGTATTAAAGTATCAATCGCGGTATTAGATAGTTGCTGTGCAACGATTGCCCAAACACCAAACCCTGCATAAGCCAAGGCAATACCAAAAAAAGCCGAGAAAACTGTTCCGCCCAGTGTTGAATAGAAAAATCTCTTAAACATCATATTCCGGGATACATATGACTGCTGAATACCCTTAACACCTGAAATAACGATGGTTAAGCTAATAACTCGAATAATCGATGTGAGAGAACTATTTCCATAGAATCCCGCTATAAACGGTGCTGTCACAAACATCACTACATAGAGAATGAGACAAATCACAAAGTTAAAATAGAATACGGATGAAAAATCCAAATCATCCGCATCTTTTTTCTGGATTAAAGCAGTACCTAAGCCACTATCCACAAACACCTGCATAATCGTTGTAAAAACTGTAATAAGAGCAATCTGTCCGTAGTCTTCCGGTGCTAAAATTCTTGCAAGAACAATTGAAACTATAAAGGTTACCAATTGTGCACCGCAGCGTTCTGCAAAACGCCATACAAAATTTTTTAATGTCGAATTTTTATCAATCACACTCAATTATTTTCTCCTCATATACACATGTGCTTTTATTGAAAATTCAAAATTATTTAACCCTTTATATCCGGTAAATACGCAGAGGCTATAAGCATTTCGATATATCAGGTAGTGAAATAATAAGTAAAATCAATCTGCTTTTGTGATACTTTTTATAAACACGTTATTTTATTTTATCGATGCACAAATTAATCTTGTCAAGAACCGGTTTCGGAGTTCGCCATTTAATAAAATCTTTAATCCTCTCCTTTTTAGTAGTAGTCTCTCGATAATAATGTGTCTTTGTAGCCTCTGAATACATTTTTTCTCTAACATAATACAAGTATCGCTCTTTTGATTTTGCCAATTCAATTGCATCCGTATATTTGAAGTCTGTATATTTATCGAATCGATCAAAGAAAGAGAGCATATTGTCCAGCAACTTCTTACTTTTTTCATTATTGCGCATAATTGTTCCACCAAACGAATTCATATTGTCAGTTCGATATACGCACATAATATCATCAAAATAGTACACACTCCCTTGTGTCGCTAAATAAAGCCGTCTTGGTCTGTCTCCCACCCCTGGAACCTTGAATACATCCACAGGCATTTTCTTAAGCACATCTGTTTTAATAACCATCGAAGCGGTAGGTGTCATTCCTCCGCTCTCAACCAGCACTTCCCTCATAGACAAAAAACCCTTTGCCTTGTATGGGTTAAGTGGCTTAAATTGCCCGGTTCTATCATTAAGTCTAAAACCATTATGAATAGTCAACGTACACTCCGGGTGTTGCTCCATAAAAGCAACTTGCTTTTGCAATTTATATTCGTCAATCCAATAGTCATCGCCTTCACAAAATGCTATATATTTTCCCTGCACCTGCATTTGAAGATTTCTTGTTATTGGCACACCTTTACTATACTGATTTTCTTTTTGGTAAATTGGCTTTATCAAATCCGGATATTTTTCTTCAAATTCCCGTACAATAGATGCAGTTGAATCTGTCGATGCATCATCGTGAATAATATACTCAACACTAAAATTTGTTTTCTGTTTTACAAATCCCTCTAAAGTTTTCCGAATATATTTTTCATGATTGTATGCAAGACATATAACACTTACAGTTGCACTCATAACTTTATTATCCTCCTTCATATAATGTCATGCCATAAACATTAGATTTTATGGACTTTCTTTAATTTTTAGTCTTTTTCTTAAAACGAATCTAAAAGTTTACAATTTTAATTGTGTCTTGCAATTATATTGATTTAAAAAGAAAAATAAAATGGAAGAGTTCCGTGCCATCCTAAAATCATATATCCCAAAAACCAATATCCCAATATAGCCATAAACATATAAGCTGTATTTCTATAAACCACTCCAATTCTGGCATTATTTTCTTGAATTTTCGAATAAGACATTGGCAACCAAACAATAAAGAAATATTCCATATACCAAGTAATCCTAACAGCATAACTCGTGTGAAATAGTACAAATAATACTGTGTAAACCACTACAGACATAAGAAGAATAATATTAGCCGAGTTATACAAATTTAATTTTCTCTTACTGTACTTGCAGAAGAAAAGTGGAATTAAATACAATATCCATCTAAAAATGAGTTCGATATAATTACTTTTGGTCAACAAAAAATAGTAGCTATTTTGATTCTGTCCACCAGTGAATATATTAATATATGTAATAAATCGTCTTGGAAGTATATTTACATCGTTAATCGCCCACATCAAGAAACTCTGCCAGCCTTGCGAAGCAACCACTAAGAGTGCACACGAAATCGCAAATATTAATATTCTTAATTGTTTGCTTTGAATTCTATAAAACCATACTCCAAATAGAATAATTATAATTCCAATAAACGCAGTGTTATGAAACGATTGCGCTAAGAAAATCAATATGATGAACTTTACCCATTTCTTTTCTACTAACTCAAAGTAAGCAAGTAAGAGTAACGCAGCAGAAATTGACTGCCGCATAAAATTGAAGGAAGCAATGTAAAATATCATATAATAGACAAGTACTGTTACCCACATAGGACAGTTCTTTCTATTCTTGATAGCGACAATATATATTGGACATATAATTAAAGCCTCTGTAAAGAAAAGTACTGCAGTGAACTGTTTAAAAATTTTTGTAATGCAAAACACAAACACTTCATATCCTGTTTCCGCGGAGCCCTGTAGTAAAAAAGCCTGTAAGCTACTTGAATTTAGCGCTCCCAGATAATATGGTTTTGCATATTGGAGAACATCTGTTCCTACTTTTTCTCCTCTAAATGCTGCAAATAAACACGGAATTACAAGTGCAACTAAAGATAGAAGAATAAATTTTCCTCTACTTTTAGTCTTATCAGCTTGATTCACAAAATAGAGTGATGCTATAAACATCAAACTATATATAGCTAACCTCCCTATCAACGCTACCATTTCATTTATCATATCAATCATCCATTTCTAGCTATACTGAATTAAGGTTTAACAGTTGCACCAAGCCTTCCTTTTTTTCCGTCTTGATACCCTTTGAACAGCATCTTCATTACTTCCAGCTTATTGCAGTTGCATACCATACAACAGTACATTCTCTTAATTAAAAATAGTATTGCATCCTTCTTTTTCCCAAATTGTAAAAAAGAGAATGTATAATTTCTTGCGGAATAGTACTCTTTCCAAGCTGGCTCAATGTATACATACATTTCTTTTCCAAAAACTTTTTTCTTCTTATATCCCCCCAACTTCGGATGAAAATACATTGAATCCACAACTGTAGCTACAAAAGCACCTGCGCTCTGTGATCTTCTTAAATAATCATTTTCATCTCCTTTAATGAAAAAGTCTCCATTAGGAAAGCCAATTTTTTCAACCAGTCCATTGGAAATCCATGTTCCATTAAAAGGATTAATCATACCAACAACTTCATTTTCTGTAACAACAGAATTTAGCTCAGTTATTCTTTCTAAATGACCAAGTCCAAACGACAGTGTATCCTTATCACTCAGTACCAGAGAATTTAGAAGATACATTTTCTGTGAATCATATCCCTTTTTTACAATATGATTCTTCATATTTTCAAAGCAATCTTTATCCATGGGACGTCCATCATCATCCATTAAAATGTACCAGTCATATTTATCCTCAAAAGCTCGTTGCAGTCCGTAAGAAAATCCGCCAGCACCGCCACAATTACTTTTTGTTCTACAATACTTTATTACGGTTCCCTCATATTTTTTTACAAGTGATCGAGTTCCATCAGTACTACAATTATCAATCACATAATATGCATCAATCTTCAACTCTTGATTATGCAAAATTTCTATTATTTGTTTCTCAAGCAATTCTTTTCTATTGTATGTCACTACTACAGCACAAATTTTCATATCATCTCAATAAGCTCAATCTTAAATGATTGACTTTCCTTTCAAAAAAATATCTACTTTTTAATTAAATTTAAAACGGCTGTTGTGGTGCCGAATCCTAAATAACTTAACAGACATGCTCCTCTAACTCGAATTGAGGCAGATTTATCTCTTATGACATCATTTCTAACATGTTTTATATTTTTAACAATTAATTTCTTTTCCGGTATATTTTCCTTAATTTGCGCCAAAATATGAAAGTTAGCGGCTACATATCTACTCTTCGCGGCTTGCAACAATTCAGGATAATTAATCGTTATATCATCCAGCATCATCTGAGCAGTTTTTATACAATCCATTTTTTTGATAGTAAATTTTTGATTTTCTATGCTTTCTTTCCGAATTTGATATCGATATAACGCCTGCGTTGTGAAAGCTACTTTCCGGCATCTGAGCAACGCCTTATATGTTGTAGGAATATCTTCGTGAATTAACCCATCAGGAAAAGAAATACCAATCAAAGTGTCTTTATGGTACATTTTCCCCCATGCTGCAACATCAAAATCCTTTTGATATAACATATTCTTTATGGCTTCTGCCGCATCAAAGCACCGTTCGCTTATTCCTACATAGCCATTATTAAGTGCACTACCTTTTTCAAATGTAGAATTCTTACAAATTGCAACTTGAGCATTATATTTATTAATTATCCGCAACATTTCTTCAACAAAATCATGTTCTAAAATGTCATCGCTATCAACAAATGTAACATAATCTCCCGTCATAATGCTCATTCCAGCATTTCGAGCTTGCGATAATCCCCCATTAATTTTATGAATAACCTTTATTCGGACATCATTTCTTGCAAATTCATCACACATTTGTCCGCAATTATCTGGAGAGCCATCATCAACAAGAATAATCTCTAAATTTGTATAGGTCTGATTGCAAATGCTCAGAACACAATCCGACAAATCTTTTTCCACTTTATATATGGGAACAATGACAGAGACTAAATAGTCCATATTTTTTATCATCAGTATTTACCTGCCACAACATTTTTTATAAAACTCAATATACTTCTTCTTCATGGCATCAGTGTTATAAATTTCCAGGACGTCCTGATAGGCTCTTTCAGGAAGTTCTTTTGGAAAATTCCTCATGGCTGCCTTTATATGTTCAGCATATTCCTCCGCCTTGTCACATACATAGCCGTTGATGCCATCGTTGATAACACTCTTATTCCCCATTGTATTGCTGACAAGAATCAGTTTCTTAATGTACATATTCTCGATAAGACTCATCGCAATAGCTTCGCCAAGACTACACAGAATAAATGCATCTGCACCTTTGGCCATTGCCAAAGCTTCCTTACGAGGTTTCCATCCCGTTACTTCAATATTTGGAGCAGTCAATTCATTTTCAAGTTCTCCATTACCAATCCAAATAAATCTTGCATTTGGTACTAGTTCAGCAATTCTATTAAAGAGCTGTGGTTGTTTCTGAACGCAGGCGCGGCCAAGCGTGAATACTGTGAATTTATCATTTTTGACGGGCTTTATACCGTCAAGAGATGCAGAAAGATCTGCAAGATTCACGCCAGTCTCAACATAAGCAGTTCTCTTGGAAAACTTCTTTGCTTCTTCATCTTCGCTTTCACAGCAAGTAAGTGTAAGTGCACGATTTCCGAGAACCTTTTCAGCAAACTTATAAACCTTGCTCTTTTTCCCTGGTCCCATGAGAATATGTGCATAACCGTGGGGCGTATATACGACTGTATTGTTCTTTCCCTTATACGCAAGCCTGCCCAAGCCGCCTGCAACAGAAGAATGCAGATGGATTACATCTGGCTGTACATCTTTTTCAATCTGACGCAGTTCCTTAATTGCCGCAATATCATTCTTTAAGTTGGTTAATCCCTTGACCCCAACATTTTTCATTTTAAGCAAATGCACTCTCTGATCCAGAAAATCTTTGTAATTCTTAGGTGTCTGAGGTCTGAGGGAATATGCAAGATAAATATCAAATTCATCCACCATATCGTTGCAGAGCTGAGACACGTAAGTAAATACACCGCCTCCAAAAGCCTCACAGACCATTAAAATTTTTTTCTTTGCCATTTTATTCTCCCAGTTCCTTCTCACATTTATCCAGCACAGCTGCAATCACCTGATCCATGTCATAGTACTTATACTCGCCAAGGCGACCACCGAAAATCACATGTTCTTCTGCATCTGCCAGCTTCTTATACTCAGAATAAAGCAAGCCATTCTTAGCGTCATTAACCGGATAATACGGCTCATCACCCGGTTTCCACTCGCTGCTGTACTCACGGCTGATGATAGTCTTCGGCAGATCATTGCCGTTCTCATCCTTACCGAATTCAAACCATTTGTGCTCAATGATACGGGTCCACGGAGTTTCACGGTCTGTATAGTTCACTGCGGCATTGCCCTGGAAGTTTGGTTTATCCAAAGTCTCCGTTTCAAAGCGAACAGAACGATATTCCAGCGTACCCAACTTGTAGTCAAAATAGGCGTCAATGGGACCGGTGTAGACAACCTTGTCAGCCAATGCATCCAGTTCAGCTTTATTTTCCAGATAGTCTGTGTTCAAACGAACCTCAATACCATCCAGCAAATTAGCAATCATCTTGGTATAGCCACCAACAGGAATGCCCTGATAAAGTGCATTGAAGTAGTTGTTATCAAAAGTCAGACGAACTGGAAGACGCTTGATAATAAAGGACGGCAACTCCTTACAGTCACGTCCCCACTGCTTCTCGGTATAGCCCTTGATAAGTTTCTCATAGATATCTCGGCCAACAAGAGAAATGGCCTGCTCTTCAAGATTCTGCGGCTCACCAGTAATCTCTTTGCGCTGCTCTTCGATCTTCGTGGCTGCTTCCTCCGGCGTTACAACACCCCACATCTTGTTGAAGGTATACATGTTGAATGGAAGGGAGTACAACTCACCCTTGCAATTAGCCACAGGTGAATTAGTAAAACGGTTGAACTCTGCAAACTGAGTAATGTAGTTCCATACTTTTTTGTTATTGGTGTGGAAAATGTGAGCACCATACTTGTGGACGTTAATGCCTTCAACCTTCTCCGTATAAATGTTGCCTGCGATATTCGGGCGCTTGTCCACAACCAAAACGGACTTGCCCTGTGCTTTGGCTTCATGTGCAAAAATCGCCCCGTAAAGACCAGAACCTACTACTAAATAATCAAATTTTTCCATAATGTACTCCTCCACCCTTACTGGGTTCATTCCTCATTTTTGTATCTATGTACACATCCTGTGTTTCAGGATGGTATTTCTCTCTAACTCTTCCCGTGTGTTCATCACACGGCTAAGTGTTTTCTTATACTGTCGTATCCAATTACCCCAGCAATCGTATTTCTCTTGTTTTCTACTCCATAAAACATCCGTTGAGTACACCCGTCTCTATTTCTCTATAGCCGAAGTGCTGTTTTATACAGTCGAACCCCGTATACCCTGCAATGACGTTTTTCTAAGTGTTGGATTGTTGAATCAAACCCTGTCGGCGCATGAGTTTTGTTAAAACCGTATATATCATCCAGTCCAATTCTCACCATTCATTGTTCTTTATGAACAAATCATTCACTCTCTCCGCACAAAACATGTAATTATTATCACCATACATGCTCTACTCAACAGCTGTTTTATGAAGTAGAAATCATCTGTTTTTCTCTATTTTTCATGACTCAACAAACCGTTATGATGTAGGTGTCATTAGCGGGTCAGATAGTGTACTCAACAGCAGTTTCAGACATTAATGATAAACTCATGGATTTTTGTTGTTTTCTCCTGTTTTTCGCCATTTCCTCATAACTTCTGAAAAAGTTGTGCCAATTTTGTGTCACAGGGGTCAAAAGTTCGGCGTTTTGTATAAGCATCTAGCATTTATAGCTCATATAGCTGTGAAATACAACCAATTTCAGTGCCCTATATAGTGTGCAAAACGGGTTCTTTTCGACAATGCTACGTCAATACGGTTTGTTGAGTAGACATTGGTCAGGGCGGCTATTACAACAAAATCCGCATCCGAATATGCAGCCTTTGCATCCAAAGTTGCAGTCAGATCCAGATCCTTTTCCGTCAGATACTTTTCTATATACTCATCCTGAATCGGGGACTTCCGGTTATTGATCATGTCCACCTTCTTCGGAATGATGTCCACAGCAGTTACCTGATGGTGCTGAGAAAGCAAAGTAGCAATCGACAAACCAACATAACCCGTTCCAGCAATCGCAATTTTATGGTCCTTTTTCATAATACTGACTCCTCCATCTCCTCCATCCAATTCCTTCCACAAAAACAAATTCCGCAACAGAGTATGCGCCTTTGCATTCTATGTTGCGGTTAAGTTTAGTCTTCTCTCTGTAAGTTTTTTCGATACCGTCCCTCTGAAGCATGTTCTTATTCTTGTTCCTAAAACCATTTTCCGGTACAGGATGCTTCCGGCCTTATCCGGAAACATCCTCCGCTCCGTTGCGCGTCATACCCGGTTTATTTCTCTACTTTCAGAATCCGTGACTGTTCTGTCACGTTACTGGAAGAATCCACAGCGGCATAGGTTACGATCACTTTACCATTTCCGGTTTCTGTAACCTTTTCAATCAGTAAGGAGGCTGTCACATCTCCGTCATGGGAATCGTAAGCGGTTACGCCCTCCAGCAGCTGATGGGTATCTGTGCCGGTTGTATAGGTCTGCTCAGTATCCGGCAGTGTAATGACCGGTGCTGTCCGGTCCATTTGTAAGTAGAAGAATGCGCAAAGCGCAATCAATACTGCGTCTGCAATAAAAAATCCAATGGTCAGACCTTTTGTACTCACTTCGCACTCTCCTTTTCTCCTGTGTTCTGTCCCGGTACAGCAGTTTTTGTCTCAGCAGCTGTCCCGTCGGTTTTGGAACCTGCATCCGGCGTCAGATCCTCCTGTGCTTCCTCTGTGCCATCCTGTCCGTTGCCGTAATAGTTTCCATAGTAATGACCATAATATTTTCCATAATAAGGATTCTTTTTGGTGTTGACCTTGTTCAGGACGCATCCAAGAATCCGGCAGCCTACCTTGTTCAGCTGTTCTTTTACATTCTGGACAAATTTGTAGCTGATGGCGCCGCTTTCCACAACGATTACCGTTCCGTCACAGATTGCACCTACAATCGCAGCATCAATCACGCTGCCCAGCGGAGGGGTATCTACGATGACATAATCGTATTTCATGCGCAGCACCTCCAGCATATTTCGAAAGGCATCGCCTCCCAGAAGCTCACTGGGGTTGGGCGGTACAGGTCCTGCAAAAATAATATCGAAATTGTTGACGTTGGTTCTGCAGCATGCATCATCCAGCTCCACCTGTCCGCTCAGATAATGGGACAGTCCGTATTTTTCACGGTTTGCTTTATAACGGCCCCGCAGTACGGATTTGCGCAGGTCTGCGTCAACCAGGATCGTCTGCTTGCCGCTTTCTGCAAGGGACAGACATAACTGGAAGGAAACACTTGTCTTTCCTTCGTTCGGCGTACAGCTGGTCAGGGAAATCACTTTGACATTTTTTCCTGCAAAGCTCAGATTGGTACGCAATGTTTTATAGGCTTCTTTTGTTCTGAAATCCAGACGCTCGATGGCGCGAATTACTACGTTCTGCATGTTTCCCTGTCACCTCACTTTCCGCTTGTCGCCTGTTTTTTATATTTTTTCTTTTTCTTCCTGCTTTCAGCTTCATTCAGCGGAATCATCGCAAGGGTGGAAATTCCAAGATATTTTTCCACATCCTCTTCCGTCTGAATCGTATCGTTCATCAGGTGAGAAAGGATGACGATAGCTGCTACCATCAGAATGCCAAGCATTCCGCCCAGCATCGTGTTCTTTCCGACAGAGGGGCTCGCCTTATGGGTCGGTACGTTTGCTGTTTCTACAATATTCACTGCTTCGATATCCATAACATTGCATATATGGGTCGAGGCCGTTTCACGGATTGCATTCGCAATTTTCATTGCCATAACCGGATTGCTGTTCGTCACCGCAATGGAGATCACTCGGGTGTCTGCGGGTGTGCTCACGGTAACCTTACGGCTTAACTTCTCATAACTTAGGGGCAGACCCAGCTGCTCGATCACCGCTTCCAGTACAAAACGGCTTTTGATCAGCTCCGAATAGTCCTTAACCAGCTGCGTGCCTGCCTGCAGGTCGCTGTAGGTTACATTTGTGTTGCTGTTGTCCTGTTTGTTCAGGACATAGATCTTTGTTACAGACTGATACGTAGGCGTCATCAGAAATTTGCTTCCCCCAAAGGCCAGAAGCGCTGTAAACAGTCCCACTGCAATCATCAGTGGAAGTTTTCTCCAGAGTACCCAAAAAAGTTCTACCAGATCGATTTCGGTTTCCTCGTTATTTCTCTGGTTTTGATTTTCCATGTCTCGTTCCCCTTTTTTATTCGATGTCTTCCATATCTGTATTATCCAGAATGTGTGTTGCGTTTTTGTAGAGCAGACGAGCCGCATATTCCGGGCTGCAGTGTCTTTGCAGCCACGCGGCTCCTTCCGCCATGGATACAGACCTCTCTCCCTCTGCTCTGTGGGCATCCGTTCCCATAAGATCTGCAAGCTCTTCTTTTACCAGGCTCCGTGCAGTGCGCTTTAGCTGTCCGCCCAGCAGTCCCGGCAGTTCTCCTGCGTTGATCTGGATCCGGCACCCCATATCCTTTAATTCTTCGACCCGGTTGAAATCCTTTACAACGTTCCGATAGCGCTCGGTGTGGGCGACAATCGGGCGGTAGCCCTCGCAAAGCAGTTCATACAGGCAGTTCCGGATGTATGCCCATTCTTCCTCCGGCGAAAATTCTGTCAGAATATAATCCGATCCGGCGAGGGTTCCCGCCTTGCCCTGTTTTAACAGCTCTATGGTGTCCATGCAGCAGAAAATCTCACCGCCGCTGTAAAGTCTGATGTCAATTCCGTTTTCTGTCGCAGCCTGCTGCAGCTTCTGTGTCCGTTCCAATACAGAAGCAGCGGTAATGCTGGGTCTGTTGGGTTTCTGGTGCGGAGTCAGGATAACGGCCTCCACGCCCTGTTTTACCTCCTGGCGCAGCATCGCCAGGCTCTCTTCCAGATTTCTCGCGCCGTCATCCACCTCCGGCAAAATATGACAGTGAATATCTATGTACTGATTTTTCTTTTCCGGCATCTCAGTCCTCGCTTCCGGAGTTTTCTTCGCTGTCCGAACTGCTTTTTACGGTCTCGTATTCTGCCGTTTCCTCCTGTGCTGCCCGAAGCCCGTCGGCAAACAGCCACAGCATCCGCAGGCAGTAATCCTGTACAACCTGAGGCATCCTGTCGAGTCCCCGCATCAACTGTTCTCCCTGACTTACCGGGGATTGTTTCTCTTTCTCACCGTAAATCAGCGTATCCAGACTCACTCCATACAAGCGGGATAGGTTAATCAGTGTTTCCACACTCATGCCGCAGGTTCCCCGCTCGATATCCGCATAATATTTGTTGACGACACCGAGCCGCTCTGCCACCAGCTCTCTGCTCCAGCCGAGCTCAAGCCTCCGACAGCGCAGCCGCTCTCCGGCAGCTATCCGGTCATATGCCGGCTTCTCCTGCTTTCTCTTCATCCTGCCCCCACCTGTTTCTTCTTGTTCATCCTAACGTAGTTCTACTCCTGCAGTTACGTTTTTTGTCGAAATTCCAAACTTCTTGCCGACTAATTCATTATACCATCTAAGGGTTTCTTTGCAAGCAGACAACGTGGCAAATATTTATGGCATTTTGATTCAATTTCTATGAAAAGTGTTAAAATTTGATAGAAAACCTCCTCTCGCATCTCGTACTTCGGATTCTTTCCTTTTCAATTGGCATGTTTTCCCTGGAATCCTGTTCGCCTGAATATTCTCTGTTTTCCCCGCTATTTTCCGGCTTTTACCCCCCCCGATCAAATTTTAACCATTTTTATATTGTTATATCGTTCATTTTTGTTTTTCATTTTTATTGTTCGTTCAACCGTGCAATTCTGTTTGTTTTATGGTTGGTTTTGCTTTTTCGCAGGTTTTTTTCTCTTTTATCATACAAACGTTTTTTCGTATTTTCAGTTCTGTATGTATTGTTTTATTTTCACTTTTTTCTTTCCAACATGCACCTGTATCGCGCCGACCTCCGCCGTGGAATACCAGCGGATTCCCCGCTCTTCCAGGCGTTTCAGCGTTTCCGGCGCCGGATGCCCGTACCGGTTGTTTTTGCCGCAGGAAATCAGGACCAGCTCCGGCTGTGCCAAATCCAACAGTGCTTCTCCCGTCGCATTGGACGCGCCATGGTGCCCGGCATCGAGGATGGTGCAGCGGAGGGGATTTTGCGTAGCGGGTCGCGCCTGTTCCACCAGCCAGTCTTCGCCGCTCTTTTCCAGATCTCCGGTCAGCAGCATCTGAAAATCGCCCTGTGACAGGCGCAGCACCAGCGACGCATCGTTGCGATCCTCCGGCACTTTTTTCGCATAGGGGTGCAGGCAGGAGATCTGCAGCGCGCCATCGGTCATGTGCTCTCCCGCAGAAAGGTATTCCACGGAGACCTCCGCCTCTTCGATCTGCTGCAGCAGCGTTTCCAGCACTTCATCCTTCAGCGCCACATCCGGCAGAAAAATGCGCCGGATTTTGACCCGGCTGCTTTTCGACCACTCCAACAGCTCCCCTACCGCGCTGATGTGGTCTTCGTCCCAGTGCGTGATGAAAATTCCTTCCACGCTCCGCGTCCCGATATATTTCAGCCATGGAATAATCTGGTACTGTCCGGTCTTTTTCTTAGACGTACTTCCGGCATCCACCAGATATACATGATGCTCCCGGGTTTCGATTCCAACGCACTCTCCCTGCCCGACGTCCAGCATCGTGACGTTCAGTTCGCCCGGCAGGCGGATCAGAAAAATCCCCATCAGACACACAGCTGCTGCAAGCCGGAGGTGCGGACGGAGTTTTTTGCCTGACACAGCCAAAGCGATCAGTCCGATTGTATACACGGCCAGTGCCTGCCAGGTCGGATATCCGGTGTGCAGGATACTGCCCGGAAGCGCCGTTGTGAACCGGCACAGCTGCTCATAGCAGAAAAAAATCGCTTCGATGGCGGCGCAAAGAAGGTGCTGTGGAAGCTCCAGGCAGTGGATAAACGCAGTCAGACGGGCGACCAGCTGCAGTCCGATCAGGCATGGCAGCAAGATTCCCATCAGCGGAATGACTGCCAGATTCAGCAGCACCGACCACGGACTCCATTCATAAAAATGAATCAGCAGAAACGGCAGCATCGTCATGGTAATGCCCAGACCGGCAAGGATATTTTTGCGGAGGAGACTGCAGGCCCGGGCGATGACAGCCCAGGCAATATTCCACCCGGCAACTCCATCGGTGACTCGATTGGCGACTCGCAGTGAGGGTGCTGCTCCCTCCCAACCATCCTGCAAAACCGGAATCATTACCGCAATCCCGATCACTGCCGAAAACGAAAGCTGAAAGCCTGCATCCAGAATCCGCTGCGGCCTGGGCACAAGCAGAAGCAACGCCGCAACCGCAAGGGAGGTTGGCAGATCGGGCGTGCGTTTGAGCAGTCCCGCCGCCAAAAACAGCAAAAACATGACAAGGGCTCGCCGGGTAGAAATGCCCATTCCGGTCAGCTGCGCGTATACAATCAGAATCCATGTGGAAATTCCGGCGCTCAAAGCAACCGGAAGCCGTACTTTTTTCAAAAGTCCGAACAGTCCTGCACCGATCAGGGACAGGTGCAGTCCGGAGATTGCCAGCAGATGGCTGATTCCTGCGCCCTGGTATAACGCTTTTACTTCGCTGTCCATTCCTTTTTTCCGTCCGAGCACCATGGCGGATGCGGTCGCACCGTTCTTTTCCCCCAGCAGCTTCCGGAACAATACCTCCGATTCATAGCGCAGCTGTGAAAGAAATTCTTCCAGCCGTCCATAGGTTTTCGTCTGAGCGGTAATTTTTGTTTTTCTCAGCGCAAACAGGCAGTCTTTTCTCCGATAATAGGCTGCTGCGTCGAATTCTCCAGGATTCGTTGCCTGCAAAAATGGCGACACTTCACCGAAAACCCGAACATAGCTGCCTGCTCTTGGCAGCGCTTCGTCTTCCTGCAAATAGCACAACGCACTCGCGTTTTTCCCGAATATTTCCTGCATTTCATTGATTTGTGAGGTTGTTTTCTGAGAAGAAATAAGAATTGACATCTGGTCCGCATCTGCCGAACCGGATATCTGTGACAGGTTATCGGTCGTTTCCGCCGAATCCCCTGAAAAAATAAAAGATGAGGCATCTGCCTCGATAGAAAGGTCTTTTAAAAGAAAGCTGGCGTTTTCCTGGGTTCCATCTACAGGCTGCCAGCAGTCTGTGACTTTGCCCGTCAGACACAGGGTTTCGCCATCCATGGCTCCCAGCCAGGTGTCAGGCTGTGTAAGCGAGGTGCGTCCGCCAATGGGCGCTTTCTCTGACGTGTCTGTGCCAGCGTCCGTTCCCACCCACTCCGGCAGCAGACGCGCTGCCAGATAGAGGGTCAGGAAAATCAGGATTGCCGCGCACAGCGGTCTTCTGCAATTTTTTATGATTGTAATTCCTCCGTTTCGTAAACCAGATCAAGGTTCCGGTCAAACACGTTAGACAGTGAAATTTTTTCCCGGAAAATCATATCCGTATTCCCGTTTACCGCAATCTGCACCTTGTTGATGTTCGACAGTTCTACCAGAGAGTTGACGATGGAATATATCTGAACTTCCGCGGAAACATTGTAGGTCTGTGTCAGGAAACCGTTATCCAGGTTTACATAACATGTTCCATCCTTTACCGTCACGCCCAGCACCTTTGTCGCAGGATTGATGACCGGGTAAAGCTCTTCGTTTTCTGCATCCGGTCCGGCAATCAGCCGCTCTACCACCAGCTTTTCCATGGAAATGTTGCTGCTGTATACAACCGGTTTTGTCTGGACACCGATCAGGCGCTCGCCGTCTTCATTGGTAAAATAAAGAAGCAGGCGCGTTTTTTCGTATGCATTGATTTCATTTCCGGCGTTGTCGATAAACAGATCTGCCGTCATAGGGCCGACCACGTTGCCGAGGCTGTCCGTCAGTGCTTCTCCACCGACCGTCACCGAAACATAGGAAATTCCCTCCAGCTGCGTCATCGTGCGCACAATTGCAGCCCGAACCAGCACTTCTGAGGATGGCGACAGCTTTTTATATTCCACACTCATGTCCAGCACCAGCTGATCGTCTTTGACATTCCAGCTGTTGATCGTAAAACCACTGATCGGTGAGCGCAAAGACAGCTCTACCGGATTTTCCTTCAGCTGGGAAATACCCCATTCCGCCTGTTTGGAAAGGGTGTCGCCCTCCGGCGCTTTTTCCACTGCCGTGATTTTCGTTTCTTCTTTATTGATATAATAAACGCTGACCGTATTGGCAGGCGTCTCTTCTTTCTTCCCGCACCCGGCAAACATTCCGGTCAACAGCAGGCAGCCCAAAAGCAGCACAGCCGCCCGCATTTTTTTGATTCCTGACATAGTTTTCTCCAAATTTTCTGAAATCACTTGATGTAGGACAAGGGAATTTTCACCGTAAAGGTCGTGCCCTGTCCTTCCACGCTGCTCACTTTGATCGAACCACGGTGCAGCAGGATCGCATTTCTGGTGATGGCAAGTCCAAGTCCGGTTCCGCCGATTTCACGGGAATGCGATTTATCTACTCTGTAAAAACGTTCATAAATATGCTCATAATCCTCCTCCGGGATACCAATGCCGGAGTCGGAAACCTCTACTGTAAAAAACTGATGATCCGCGTCCAGAAGCACCTTGACCCAGCCGTGTTCTTTATTGTATTTAATCGCATTTTCCACAAGGTTCGTGAAAATCTGAGACATTTTGACCTCGTCCACCTCTGCCGTAACCGGGCGCAGGCTTTCCAGAACCACCTCGATGTCCCGTTTGCGGGCGATGGGACGCAGGCGCTTTAGCGTCGTTTCCAACAGCTCGTTGATATCCACTGCGGAAATGTCCATTGAGCCTTCGGTTTTGTCCATTTTTACAAGGGAAAGCAGATCGTTGATGATTTTATTTTCCCGCTCGATTTCCTCCGTAATGTCCTGCATAAACTCCTGATACAGCTCCACCGGCACGTCCGGCTGCTGATTCAGGGAATCCGCCAGCACCTTGATCGAGGTCATGGGCGTTTTCAGCTCGTGAGAGACATTCGATACGAATTCCTGCCTGGAATCGTTGATGACCTTCATTCTGCCCAGCAGCTGGTTGAAGGCATCCACGATATGCTCGGTTTCCAGATAATCCGGTACGGAAATCGGCTCGTCCGTGAAACCGTCCTTGACCTCACTGATCGCCTGGGTTACGCGCTTAAAGGGCATAATCAGGATGTGCGAGAAGAAAAAGACGATGCCGATAATGATAATTCCCATCACGATTTCCAGAATCAGGGCTTTCCGGCTCAGGATGTCCAGCGTCGTCGCAATGCTGTCCGTCGATGCACTGGCCAGAATCACGCCGTGCACGATGCTCGTCTGCCCGTTTTCCCCGTCTACCGTCTCCGTAATCGGAACCGTCATCTCGATATAGCCGTTCGTCTTGTCGTAGCGGGTCGTACTTTCCCCGCGGAAGCACTTGATCACTTCCTCGGAAATCATGGTTTTGCCCTCGCTCATGGCGTAGGTGTCTTTCACAATGCGGAAATTGCTGTTGATAATCAGCACACGGCCGTCATACAGGTTGGACATCTGCTCCAGCTCGGCATTGACGACATCGGAGGTTGGATTTTGCAGGTAGTTGTAATTGACCAGGTGGTTTGCGATAATCCGGTACTGGGACGCGACGTCCGAGCCGCGCAGATTCACCGCACGTTCTTCGTAATTATTCAGAATGCCCAGCCGCATGATGTCGCTGGGCACGATTCCGATGATCAGCATCAGGAGGAAAATGTAGGCCTTCAGGCTGCGGAAGATCGGAATTTTATAAGTGAGCCGCCGGAATAATCCGGGGATTTTGCTGCTTGTGTTCATGGATGCCTCCGGGGGAAGGGGTGTAAAAGGATGGGGCTGGCGTCCGGGACGCTGCCGACGGGAAACCGGACCTTTTGCTTCGCAAAAGCCCGGTTCGCGTTGCTCGCCGGGTCATCCGCTGACAACCGGCAAAATCTTCTGCAAGCAGAGATTTTGCCGCTTTTCATCGTCTGGTCCGGTTCTGCTTATACGCGGAAGAAGTACCCCACTCCCCATTTGGTGTGGACGTAGCGGGGTTCGCTGGGGTTGGTTTCAATTTTTTCGCGGAGGCGGCGGATGTGGACATCTACGGTGCGGACATCCCCGGGATAGTCTGCGCCCCAGACGAGGTTTAGAAGTTTTTCACGGCTGTAGACTTTATTTGGATTGCGAATCAAAAGCTCCAGCAGGTCGAATTCTTTTGCAGTGAGATTGACCTCTCTGCCGGAAATGCTGACGCGGCGGCTTTCGCAGTCCACCCGCATATCTCCGCTTTCCAGAATGCTTTCCGGCTTTGCGATCTGTCCTCTCGCAGAGGTACGACGCATGATCGCCTTGATGCGCGCCTTTACCTCAAGGATGTTAAAGGGCTTGGTGATATAGTCATCTGCGCCGTATTCCAGTCCCATGATTTTGTCCATGTCGTCGTTTTTGGCTGTGAGCATTACGATCGGAACATCCGAAAACTCCCGAATCTGCTGGCATACTTCGGTTCCGCTCAGTTTTGGCAGCATAATGTCGAGCAGAATCATATCAAATTTCTGCTCTTTCGCACACAGCAGCGCCTCTTCTCCGTCATATGCGCAGGTCACTTCCATTCCGTCCTGCTCCAGGCTGAACCGGATTCCTTTTACAATCAGCTTTTCATCGTCCACAACCAAAACTTTCTTTGCCATGTTTCTCCCTTTTCCCGACCGGACAATCCGTTTCTCGCTGTTTGTCCGGATTCTTTCTGTCTATGATTAAACTGTAATTTTGTCTTTGATTTTTGAAAATGCAGCCTGCTTGATTCCGCTGATTTTCATGATATCCTCAATCTGCGCAAACGCTCCATGCTGCTCCCGATAGCTTATGATCGCCTTTGCCCGGCTTTCCCCGATTCCAGGCAGCGTCGTGAGTGCAGCGATATCCGCTGTGTTGAGGTTGACCAGACCGTTCTCCAAGGCCGGAGCGCTGTTGCTTCGCACATTTCTGTCTGTCGTTTGCATATCGCTGTCCGGCGAAGTCTGGATTCCGGCTTTCTTTTCTGTCTGTCCGTCGGCGCAGCTTTCCGTTTTTGTCATGATATAAATCTGACAACCGTCCACGATTTCTTCCGCCAGGTTGCAGCATGCTTCATCCGCTTCCGGTAAAAAACCGCCTCCGGCCTCCACGGCGTCTATAATTCTGCTGCCTGCCGGAAGCTCATAGACCCCCGGAGCGGATACTGCTCCGCAGATGTGCACCACAAGGGTTTTTTCTTCCTCTGAGGAAGCATCGGAGAGCTCTGTCCGGTCTGTGCTTCCGGCACTTGGCTCAGCCTTGCGGTTTTGATCCGTGTCCCCGGCATTTGACTCAGCCTCGCGGTTTTGGTCTGTATTCCCGGCATTTGGTTCAGCCTCGCGGTGTTGTTCCGTGGCTTCGACATCGGATTCTACTTCGTAGCTTCCATCCCCATAGGCTATGCTTTCCTTTTCCGGCAAAAAGAGCTCTTCCCGCTGTGCCCCACAGGCCCCTAGCGTCGGACATAGCGTTGCCCACAGGATTCCCCATAAAACCACTTTCCAAAGCCGGTCTGTTCTTTTTTTCTGTTTCCAGGATCTTAACTTTTCTCCTGCGGCGCGGCATGCCGCAGCAACTGTTTGAAATATCGGCATTTTATCCTCCATCTTTTCCATGTTCGAAAAGACCCCATTTCCTGCCGCATATCAGTATTGTATGTCAGAACCGGGTATTTGACAAGCCGGAAAGCTTTCCAAAAATGCTTCCGTCACAGCCCCTATTTCCTGTATTTTGCCAATACGGAAAGCATTTTCCCAACGTCCAGGGGTTTGGGCAGATGCTCATTCATGCCTTCCTTCTTCACCCGTTCTGCATCCTCCAAAAAGGCATTGGCCGTCAAGGCAATGATAGGGATACTTTGGGCATCTGCACGGCCGCTGCTGCGGATCTCCCGCACCGCCTCGTAGCCATCCATTACCGGCATCATCAGGTCGGTCAGGATCGCATCAAAGGTACCTGCCGGCTGTTCCAGATAGCGCTCCACCTCTTCTTTTCCATTGTATGCCTTTGTGATCTGTACACCTGCATCTGTCAGAAAGGTTTCCGCGATTTCCATATTCAGTTCATTGTCCTCTGCAAGAAGCACACGCATTCCGGAAAGATCAGCACTCTCATCCCCTTCTTCGATTTTCTTACCTTCCTGTTCTTTGGGTTCTTCAAACAGGAGCGTCACCGTAAATGTGGTTCCAACTCCCTTCTTGCTCTCCACCGTAATGGTTCCGCCCATCTCGTCCACCAGATGCTTGACGATGGACATTCCCAGTCCGGTTCCCTGGGTTACACTTTTTTCATCGGTATTTTCCCGGGAAAAGGATTCGAACAGGTGGGGAAGAAATGCTGTGCTCATACCGATTCCGTTATCCGAAATCACGGCCCGGCAAGATATTCGGCTTTCCCCGATCGCCTTTATCGTCACCTGACACAGGACATGTCCGCCGGCATCCGTATATTTGATCGCATTCCCCAAAATATTGATAAAGATCTGTCTGACATGCAGAGGGCTTCCAAGGACACAGCCGGCTGCTGTACCTTCTGTCTGTTCTTCATACTTTAAAAGAACTCCCTTATCTGCTGCCCGGGGTTCCACGATCGTGATAATTTCCTGCCAGAGCTTTTTTAAGCAAAAGGGCTCTTTTGTAAGCTGAAGGTTTTCTTCATCCAGCTTGTTAAATTCCAGTACATCGTTGATCAGCTCCAGCAGATGCTTTGCCGCAACCTTTTCCTTTACACGGTTTGCATCCACCAGCGCTCTGTCCTCCCTGTGTCGGTCGCTGATTTCAATCATTCCGATAATGCCGTTTAACGGTGTCCGGATATCATGTGACATCCGGGACAAAAATCCGGTTTTTGCTGCATTTGCACGCTCTGCCGCCTCCTTTGCCTGCTTTAACTCCTCTTCATTTTTTTCAATCGCAGCGATCGAGCGCTCCGTGATATAAAAAACGACCAAAAAAGAAAGCACCAGTACCAGAAACATGGTCGCAGCAACATAGATCAGATTTTGGTTCGCCTCAAAAATCCCGTAGGAAACTGCAAGATCATATTCCCCATATTTTTCATAGACCAGATACTGCTGTCTGCCTCTGATTTTCGCACTGGACCGATACCGCTTTCCTTCCTGTATTTTCCCTTCTCCCAGCCGGTCGGAATCCTGCAGCTCATAAAGCAATACATCCTGCCGCGTGGTTGCAAGCATTTTCCCTGTGGTGGCATTTAGCAGAAAGATATTCATTCCGGAGGTAATCGGCATCTGCCGAACCAGATTTTCCACGCTGGCACTGTTCATTTTTGCAAGCAGTCTGCTGGGGGTAATGCCAATCTGGATCATGGCCGTACCGGAAGAATTCCAGACGATGGCATACATCATCATTTTTCCTTCTGCAGTATTCGGCACCATATCCTGACACATGGAAAGCTTTTTATCTGCCAGCATGGGCTTAAAATATCCCATTTGCTCGCCGGAAGAAAAGCTGTAGCCAAAATACTCCGGATTTGTTCCTGCAACGATACAGCCGCCCGTATTGATAATGTGGATTTCGTCCACACGCAGCTGTTTTGCGATCTTCCGGTACTCCTCTGTGGTCTGGTATAGTCTTTCTTCCATTTCAAGGAGATTTGCCACAATCTCTGCCCGCAGCGTATAATCTTCCTTCAGGGTTTCCAGAAGGGTCTGATAGCTTTCTTTATTTTCTTCGATCACATCCTCCAGCTGCTGCAGGATCATCTCGCTGGCGATCCAGGCACTATGCCGATTGTTCAGCATCTGAAAAAAAGGCTTCCTATCCATATGATAACAAACGATATCAGAATGATTCCGTAAATCCGTCTGGTCCGATTTCCATGCTTGCTCATTTCCACCCCTTCTCAGCTTCTGCTGATGCTTGCTTTTTACAGATTTCCTTCTGCTTCCATACCCCGATATCTAAGTATAGCATTTTTTCGATGTTTTACATAGTATCTTGTGTTTCTTTACAGACAAGTCTATACTGGCCTTGTGTAGTATTTTTAAACGGAGGGTTATTTTACTTTATGAGTAAGCAGGCAGCACAAAGCACAACAAATCAGATCACAGAGGGGGTCATCTGGAAACAGCTTCTGATTTTCTTTTTCCCGATTTTATTTGGAACATTTTTCCAGCAGCTCTATAACACTGCGGATGCCATCATCGTCGGCAACTTTGTCGGCAAGGAAGCCCTTGCCTCCGTCGGGGGCTCTGCTTCCACCATTATCAACCTGCTCGTCGGCTTTTTCGTCGGGCTTTCTTCCGGTGCAACCGTTATCATTTCCCAGTATTACGGCGCAGACAACAGGCGCAGGGTCAGTGATTCCGTTCATACCGCTATTGCACTGGCGATTGCAGGCGGCGTTGTCATTATGCTGATCGGTCTTGTTTCCGCACGCTTTGCCCTGACCGCGATGGGAACGCCGGACGACATCCTTTCCCTTTCCCTGACTTATATGAAAATTTATTATCTCGGCACGATTCCATCCATGATCTACAACATGGGCTCCGGTATCCTGCGCGCTGTCGGCGATTCCAAACGGCCGCTCTATTTCCTGATCGCTTCCTGTCTGGTCAACATTGTGCTCGACCTTTTATTTGTCGCCGTCCTCGACATGGGCGTTGCCGGAGCTGCCATTGCCACCATTGCGTCCCAGTTTTTCTCCGCAATCCTGACACTGATCGCCCTGCTGCGCACACAGGATTCCTATCGCCTGATCGTTTCCAAAATCCGGTTTCACCGCGATCTTTTATTTGATATCATCAAAATCGGTCTGCCTGCCGGTCTGCAGTCCGCAATGTATTCGATTTCCAACCTGTTGATCCAGTCTTCCATCAACTCCTTCGGAACCGACACCATCGCCGCCTGGACCGCTTACGGAAAAGTGGACAGTATTTTCTGGATGATTATGGGTGCTTACGGTGTTTCCATCACGACCTTCGCCGGGCAGAATTTCGGCGCCGGAAAATACGACCGTATCAAAAAAAGTGTCCGCATCTGTCTCGGTCTTGCTGCTGTGACCAGCCTTTTTCTCAGCTTTATCGTTTTGAATTTCGGCGGAACGATCCTGCTTTTATTTACACGCGATGCCAATGTCATCAACATCTGCATCGGCATGATGCGTGTAGTTTCTCCCGCCTACATCACTTATATCTGTATCGAAATCCTTTCCGGTACCTGCCGCGGCTGCGGGGATTCCTTTTTCCCGATGCTGCTGACCTGCTTTGGGGTCTGTGTCCTGAGGATCCTCTGGATCACGATTGCCGTTCCCCTCAGGCACGAGGTCGCAACAGTGGCATTTTCCTATCCACTGACCTGGACCATTACATCGATCTTGTTTATCCTCTATTATAAGCGTGGAAAATGGATGCAGAAGGATACCCTGCGCAATGCGCCGCAGGGGCAGGGAAAGGACGCATAAGCGCTTCTGTAAAAAACTCCCGGCAGAGCCTTTTTCAGGGGCTTTGCCGGGAGTTTTTGTTACAGAACTTTTAGCAACTGAATCAATTTTTCAATACAATCCAATCCGTTTACTCTGCGATTTCCTCCGATGCTTCTGCAACAGTTTCCTGCTTCAACACCTCCGCTGCCTGCTTTGCTCCGTCTGCGTTGATCGTGATATTGCGGTTCACTTTTGCATCATAGGTTCCTGCTTTTACAACTTCCGCAAGGTCGATGCCCACGGTTTCTTTCATGGTTTCAAACAGCTTTGTCATCACTGCCGGTACGTTTCCTGCTACCTGATCCACGCCGTTTGATCCGTCCGAACCGCCGATGATCGTGATCTTGTCGATCTGGGTCAGAGGCTCTGCGATCTTGCCTGCGATGTCAGGCAGCACCTTGATGAGCATTTCCGCCATTGCCGCGTTGTTGTATTTCTGATAAGCCTGCGCACGTTTTTCCATCGCTTCCGCCTCCGCAACACCTTTGGCGCGAATTGCTTCTGCTTCGGCTTCGCCGACCATGCGGATACCTTTGGCTTCCTGTTCTTTAGAGAACAGATCTGCTTCCGCCTTCGCACGCTGCGCCTCTGCAGCCTTTTCCGTTTCAAATTTCTTTGCTTCCGCTTCTTTCTGGCGTTCAAACAGCTCTGCTTCCGCTTTCTGCTGACGTTCGAATTTCTCAGCTTCCGCTTTTTTCTTAACCTGTGCATCCAGCGATTTTTCCATCGTCTCTGCTTCACGCTGTTTTAAGAGTACCAGACGTTCCTCTTTTGCAATGTTGGCATTTGCCGCAGTTACTTCGATGGTCTTTCGCTGTTCCTCTTTCTGGATCTCATATGCCGCATCCGCTTCCGCCCGCTTGCTGTCCGCGTTTTTCTGAAGCTCTGCCTTCTGCATATCCAGCTCGTTGTTCTTGATGGCGATCTCTCTTTCGGAATTGATCCGCGCGTCGTTGGACTGACGATCCGCTTCCGCCTTTGCTACCGCGATTTCTTTTTCTGCCTCAGCCTTTGCAATCGCTGCCTTTTTCTTGATCTGGGAAATGTTGTCGATACCAAGGTCATCAATGACACCATTGGAATCCGTAAAGTTCTGCACATTGAAGCTGACAACGTCCAGACCCATGGCAGCCAGGTCAGGCTCGGCATTTTCCTTTACCAGGTCCGCGAATTTCTGACGGTCGCTGACCATTTCCTCCAGACGCATGCGGCCTACGATCTCACGCATGTTGCCTTCCAGAACCTCTCTCGCTACCTGCGCAATGTACTGGGTGTTCTGATTCAGGAAGTTTTCTGCTGCCTGCTTTAATTTTTCGGGCTCGCTGGAAACCTTGACGTTAACTGCTGCGTCCACCTGAATGTTGATGTAATCCGCCGTCGGCACCGCTGCTTCTGTCTTCACATCGATCGGGATCAGCTTTAAGCTCAGCTTGTCAAGACGTTCCAGAAACGGGATCTTGATACTCGATTTCCCGATAATGATCTTTTTGCGCAGGCCGGAAATGATATACGCCGTGTCCGGAGGTGCTTTCACATACCCGGAAGCGATAATTCCAAGCAGCGCGATCACTGCGATTATGGCAACAACAACTCCTAAACTAATTCCTGTAAACATACTCATTCTCCTTTTCTCCACCGGTCTGGTGGACTCGTAAAGTAAATAGCTTCGGTCGCTGTCAGGCGACTTTTCTGGAAAAGTGTTTTTCCCCCGGAGGGTTTTGTTTCCTATGGACACCCTTTCCAACGAAACAAAAAACGAGGCCTCTATTACAGCCTGACAGCTGCAATAAAAGTCTCGCGCGTTTCATTTAATACGGACATCTGCAGCAAATCGATTATCACCTGGCTGCTTGTCGGGGTGACGGTTTCAAACCACCTCTCGGTGCTGGCTACTCCCTTTTATTGTTTATCTAAATTATAGCACTTTTTTATATTTTGTCAACACCCTGTCGATATATCGTTTTGTCAAAGAAATGTTTGCGTCAGACCGAATACATGTTTTGCGGCACCGCATTTGGAGAATATCTGGGAATGATTTATGATTTCTATTGACATAAAAATCTGCTCTGCCTATAATAATAGTAGTAGGAAAAGCGTGCTTTTCCAGTGGGCTAACACTAAAATCTGATATGCTTGTCAATCCTGTGATTGACCGTTGGCGGACAACACTAAAATCCGATATTTTTACCGGTATTTTACCGGTCGTTGGCAGACAACATTAAAATTAGCTACAAAGAGGGAGTATATAGCACAATGGTGCTATTGCTCTCTCTTTCCATATCTGTTATTTATGATTTTTCAGGAAAATCTATGTAGTCCAACTGTTATTCTTTATGGAGGATTTCCGAACCATTTATGAAATTTACAAAAGAAGATGCCCGCAAAAGAGTTCTGAATTGTGCGAAACAATATCAACAAAACCTTTTGCATAAGAAATTGCTTATCATTTTCAGAGAAAAACAGGATAATTCCATTCGTTTTATAGAAGTCGTATTTCATGAGAGAAATTACCAACACCTGACCGGATTAGAACTGATAAATACAGAGGGGAAAATACTGCAGCATCAATCCATGAACTTTTACAGAAAATGTATTGAAAACAAGCTCGGCTTAAATGACGTCGATAAAGTAATGGGCGGCATAAATTTCTGCCTTGGTCTAAGCAGGGAAAATGATGTATTCGTTCCCTCTTCCGCACTTTTAGAAGATATCAAAAAGCTTACCGCTTCTCCTTCTCAGGTTCTGGCAATTTTCGAAAAAGATATCGACTCTGAACTCTATTCCACTGTCAAACACGTTGCCAAAGGTCTTAATCTCCATCATTTAATTTTACCTCCAGAAATCAATTCTAAAATTTTGTTGCCAAAATAAAACTCCCGCTGCAAAGCTGCAATCCATCTGAAAACGTCAGCGTCAGGACTCCGTTCTCATACGTCTGCGTGCAGGCAGCCGCACCACCAACCGTCACCACTGCTTTTTCCATTTCGGTGCGGAGCGCAAGTTGTTTCAGGTTCAAACAACCGCCCAGGCACTCGATCCTGATTTTCTTTTCCGCAATGCTCAGTTTGCCATATGCGCCCGGCACAAACCACGGCGCGGTGAGTTCAGGCAGGGCGGGCGAAAAGCAGAGCTTTTCTCTGGGCATATCTGCCTTTAGACCAGTCAAAGACTGTAACACCGCCCAGGATGCCAGCGCACGATAGTAGTGTTCCCCACATTCCTCGTGGTTGAAGCGTCTGCCATTCTGCGTGTGCCTTCTTTCAACCGTTTCCACGATCTGCGCGGCTTCCTCATATCTGCCGTTTTCGAGCAGGAACGATGCGAAGGAATATTCGATGCCGGACCAGTTGCTCTCCATCTGCACATTTTTCCAGGTATACAGTGTCGGGGTTGCCTGCGCCGGATAAGAGGCGTTGACCAGACCGGATTCCGGATGGAAGTTTTCTGCAAGGATACAGTCTGTCGCTGTGTCGATCTTATCCTGCGGCAGGAAATTGCCAAGCCCTAACAGACGCGCATACCACTGGCCGTCGATCTGGTCCGTCATGCAGCAGTCGTCCCGCCTGTCGCCGTCCGCCCAGAGGCTGAAATATCTGCCGTTCCAGAGCTTTTTCACAAAAGCTATGCTGCCTTTTTCCAGCAGCTCTTTCCACGCGTCTGCGCGTTCGTTTTCTCCAAGATCCTGTGCCATCCGCACTGCAGCCTTTAACGCTGCCAGCCAGAGGCTTGCGATATAAGCGGGCGTTCCCTGCATTGCCCACGCGTCGTAAGTGTTGGCTCTCGTATCGTGATCCGGCAGACCATCTTTATCGCCGTCCAGAAGCTGCGTGTTGTCCATCGCCTTTTCGATATGCGGCCACATCCGTGTAAGGTATTCCCGGTCGCCTGTCCAGAGATAATCTCTGCACACAAGCAGCACGAACTGCGGGTTCATGTCCACGCGGTCGTAGCCGTCGTCCACAGCGGATAAGTCCGGTGTAAAGAAATGGTGCACGCGTCCGTCCTCACGCTGGAATTTTGCGCCCATTTCCATCTGTTTTTTCTGAAGGTTCGGGAACAATGCCAGAATACCAAACGAACCCTGGTAAGTGATATCTGTCGTGTGGAAGCCGCAGCTGCCGTAGCCCTCCCACATGCCGAACTCGCCCCGTTTCGTCCACCAAGAGCATTTGATCAGTGTGCTCAAATGATCCGACCACGCATCCGCAAGCTCGTGCGGTACGCTCGTATTTTTTAATAAAACGGAAAAATCTTCTGCCGCAGGAAGAATCGTCTCCCGCTCCTGATTCAGATACGCAACGACTTCTCCTGCATCTGCAAAACGCTTTGCATACCAGTGTCCCTCAAAGCGTCCGGAATCTCCGAAATGGTTCGGGAAATGCCAGCCGATCACAAAACGGATCTGTTTTCTTTCGCCGGGTGCAAGCTTACAGCTGCCGCAAAGTGCGGAATCGCCCCAGTTTTCCTGTCCGTTTTCATCCGGAAAAATTCGTTTTATCTGACGAATGCTCGCAATGATAAACTCCCGTTTCATTTCCGGCTGCGTCAGCAGCTTTTCGTCAAAGTGGTGCACTCTTTCATACGGATGTCTGACGCATGCGATCTGCAAAAGCTTTTCAAAAATCGCATCCAGCTCCTGCTCATCCATCAGGGAAATTTCTTCTTCCGTCAGCTCTGTGCCAAACTCCGGCAGTGTCTCTGTCCCGAGGTTTGTCAGCTTTCCGGTATCCTGAAAATCAAACAGATAGGATTCCTCCGTCACGCCGAACATGCTGTGCATGACATAATTGGTAAAATACGGTGCAAATTCCCCTGAAATCCAGCTGACCTCATCCGCAGAAACGCTCCATGCAAGGCTTCCGTTGGATGCGTTCGGCTTTTGGGAATCGCTCTTCATCACGATCTGCGCACAGCCTTTTTCAGCCGTCAGCCGATTTCTCAAACATCTCTGTTCCGTCCCGCGGTTGACCGGATTTTTCAATTTACCAAGAATCGAAACCTCCGCTTCCTGATCGGAAGGATTGGTGATTGTAAAAGTCACATAAAAACCCGGTGTGCCTGCGAGTGCTTCCTGTCCCGGCACAAACGGGGACGCAAACTCTGCTTCAATTTTTATAGGAAGCCCGCTGTCCTCATACTGCAGCCTGCAGACCGGAAAATTCGGATTCCAGCGGATTTTTTCGATTTCTTTGTACCACGAATACATCAGTGACCGAAATTCGCCGTTGTCCCGGTCATGACAAAGTCTGCGTACAACCGGCTCCTTTCCTGCAAGCTTGGCACGAACCGTAAACGGCAGCACATGGGCGTCGTAATCATATAGCTTTTTCTGTTTCCGCACATCCGGGCTTCCCCATTTGCCCATGTTGCAGATGTCCCATTCCCGCAGCTCTCCGTTCTGGCAGATTTCCACGCTTCCCGCGCCGATTCCCCCCAGCGCCATACCGTTTTTCTGCCATCTGTAATCTAAAGTCCCCTCCATGATATTCCTCCTTTTGCAGGCAGCGTCCTGTCTGCTGTCTGACATAAGTCAATTCTGAAAGATCCCACGAATTGCTCCGCCGCAAAGCCTGACAGCGAAAAGGGATGCCGCCCGACAAAACAGCAGCTTCAAATCCCTGTTTGCCGATCCGGCATCCCTTCTCTTCTTTTCCATTTGCCTGCATGCGGTCAGTGGGACTCGAACCCACACGGTTGCCCATTGGCACCTAAAACCAACGCGTCTGCCAATTCCGCCATGACCGCTCACCGCTCCGGCAGCCGGTTGTTTCGGCTGCCGAACGCTTCTCTTTCGTATAACTTAATTATTATATCGAACTTTTGAAACTTCTGTCAAGCATTTTACGGCATCAGCTCATAGATTCCACGATTCTTGTTGTCGCGCACGGACAGCCAAAGGTAATTGTTATCATCGTCCACATCCTGGCAGACCGGTACCTCCTTACGGTTCGAACCGGCTCCGTAGGGGCTCCAGATTCCCGCATCCGCAAAGCCGTTCCACTCTTCCTGATTGCCGTCCCAATTTAACGTCGTCAGGTACATTTCTCCGCTGTAGAAGCCGCTGCGGAACGTTCCGATCACATTCTGGATGTAACGCTCCTTTTTGGCAGCCTTGCTCATATCCAGCTCGTAATGCTCCTGTCCTTCACCGTCCGGCAGGTCGTTTTTCCATTCTCCGGCATACATATGCTCGCGGTACGCGCGGTCCGACGTGGTGTCATCGTCATAATAAACGTAAAAGCGCACCCACTTGCCGTTGCCTTCGCGTTTGCCATTCGACCACTCGCCGTAGTAATAGGCGTTATCCGCATAGCAGGCGATTCCGGTTCCGTCCGGCTGTCCTGCGCTGCTGCGCTCGCCATAATAATAAAAGCTGTTTGCATCCGAAATATCCGACGACATCCTCATATACCAGGGCAGCATCGCCAGATCCTCCACCGCATCCATATTATCCTGTTCCCAGTAACCGGACATCTCCAGAAGCATCTCTTCGTTTGTCTTGTTCGCACTCTCCGCGCCGGATAACGGATCGTTTCCGCTCACCGTCCGGAGGTTGCCCTCCTGCTTGGCACCCTGACTTTCCTTCCCTTTGCCTGCGGGAAGTTTGCTGTCCGGATGCTCTGTCAGCGTCTCATCCTCCTGCTGTCCCCTTTCCGCCGTCTGCTTTTTCTCTCCTGTCGTTTCTTCCGTCTGATCCGCTGCGTCCTTCGTCTCTGATTCTGCAGACTCTGCCGGTTCCTCGCTGTACCATATCTGCGTGCTTTCCGTCTCTGCGATCTCTGCCCGTGTCTCCCTGCGCTGATGCAGCCGTACTGCGCACAGCGCGATGATAATTACCAGAAAAAGAGCAATCGCCGCCACCGGGATCAGATCCCTTTTTTTATCGTCCATGTCCGCATTTCCTCCAGTTGGTTTATTGTAACATAGGCTTTCTTTTTTTCCTATTTAAACTTTATTAAGAAAAACGAAAGCTTTTTCTGTTTCTTATATATATGCGTTTTCCTCCCTTGACATCCCTCAAAGTCCTGACTATTATGGAACAGAAAACGAATTTACCTTACACGAAAAGAGGAGTTTTATGAAAAAATGGATTGTCTGGCTGAAAAAAAACAGTCCCTGGATTTTTCTGCTGATCGGCCCTGTTCTGAATTTTTATCTGCTGGAATGGTACACGCATAATCCGTTCCAGACCATGAAACCGTATATACAGGGGATGAATCTGGCGCTGTTTGAATTTGCAGCACTGTTTTTATTTGCACTGACCGGCAGGATCAGCCGCGCACTCGGCATCGAAACCGCCTTCTGCGCCATTTACGGTCTTGCAAACTATTTCGTCCTGGAATTTCGCGGCGCGCCCATCCAGCCGTGGGACATTCTTTCGATCTCGACTGCTGCCAGCGTCGCGGACAACTACGAATACAAATTGAACCGCACCGCAGTAATCGTGCTGATCTGTTTTGTCCTGCTTCTGGTTCTGGAATTTTTCCTGAAAAAAGGCTTTCCGAAAAAAAATAATAAAGCCCGGATTGCCCGCGTCTGCCTCGCGCTTTCCTGCGGTCTTTTATGCTTTGGCTACACGAAAATGCTGCACAGCGAGGACATCGTCGAACAGAAGCTTCACCTTTACAACAAGCTTTTCACTCCGACGACGATTCAATTTAAAAATGGTACTGTAACTGCGTTTTTAATGGAGCTTCAGTACATTTCTGTCGATAAGCCCTCCGGTTACAGCGCAGAAAACGCCAAAGAGCTGCTGGCATCCTATGATACCGGCTCTCAGGAAGCCGCTGGAACATCCTCGGACAATGCACAAAAGCCGAACATTATCGTCATCATGAACGAGGCGTTTTCCGATCCGTCCGTGCTCGGCGATTTTACAACGAACGAGGATTATATGCCCTTCGTGCACAGCCTGCTCGACGGCGCGGATAACACGATTTCCGGTCACTTAAATGTCTCCGTCAAGGGCGGCAATACTGCCAACACAGAATTTGAATACCTGACCGGCGCTTCAATGGCGTTTCTTCCTTATGGAAGTATCCCGTATCAGCAGTATGTGAAAAAAGAGACGCCTTCGATGGCCTCCTATCTTTCCTCCCTCGGCTACTACACGATTGCGATGCACCCGTACCGCGCCGCCGGCTGGGACAGAAATCTCGTTTATCCCAGGCTCGGCTTCGACGAGATGCACTTTCAGGAGTTTTTCACAGATTCTCCCCTTGTGCGCAAATATGTCAGTGACGAGGGCAACTATGAAAAGATCATAAAGCTCTACGAGGAAAAAGATGCGGACACGCCGCTGTTTTTATTCAACGTGACGATGCAGAACCATTCCTCCTACAGCGACTGGGCGGATTACGACAACTTTTCTCCTGATATCACGGTAGAAGGCTCGGATTCCAAGCTGCTTCCGGCGTACCTGTCCTTGATCAGGCTGTCCGACAGCGCCATCCAGAACCTGGTTTCTTACTTTGAAGCACAGGAGGAACCTACCATGATCGTCTTTTTCGGAGATCATCAGCCTGCCGATTCCGTCGTACGTCCGGTCTGGAAATTAAACGGCAAAGATGACGCGGACTTAACCGACGAGGAAGAGGCGCTGCGCTACAAGGTTCCGTTCTTTATCTGGGCAAACTTCGATATCGAAGCGGAAAGCGACCTGGAAATCAGCGCAAACTATCTTGCTGCAAAGACGCTGGACGCCGCCGGGCTTCCAAAATCCGCTTACGATAACTTCCTGTCGCAGCTGCGCACGGAAGTACCCGTCATTTCGGCCAACCATGTAACGCTGTCCGACGGAACCTTTACCACTGCATCCAAGCAAAAAGATCTGCTTTATGATTATCAGACCCTGCAGTATTACCTGCTTTTTGACTAAACCGCGGAGGATTTCCTTTTTTATGAAAAAAAAGATCTGTTTCTTTTCCTTCCTGCTGCCGTTTCTTTCCATGATGGCGATTTTTATCGGCAACGGCATTTATCCCTTCGGAGATCAGAGCTTCATGCACTCCGACATGTACCATCAGTACGTCCCCTTTCTGGAAGAATTTGTCCGGAAAGTGCGCGACGGCGAACCGCTCTACTACTCCTGGCGCATCGGTATGGGCTCCAATTACCTGTCTCTTTACGGCTACTACAGCGCAAGCCCGTTCAACTGGCTGATGCTCCTTTTGCCCGAAAAATATTTAATCGAATTTATGAGCTACATGGTCGTTTTCAAAATCGGTCTGTGCGGCTTCACCTTTTCCTGGCTTTTGACAGAAAAATTCCACACAAACGACCTTTCTGTCCTGTTCTTTTCCACATTTTATGCGATGTCCGGCTTCGTTGCCGCATATAACTGGAACGTCATGTGGATGGATACCCTCGTCCTCGCTCCGCTGATCGTTCTCGGTCTGGAAAAGCTGGTCTTCGAAAAAAAATACAGCCTCTACTGCATCACCCTCGGGCTATGCATTTTATCGAACTATTACCTTTCCATCATGGTCTGCATCTTCCTGTGCCTGTACTTTCTCGTGCTCGTGCCGAACCTGTTTGGCTCTGATGGCTGGAAAGCGTTCCGCGCAAGGCTGCTTGGCGCAATCGGACGTTTTGCTTTATTTTCCCTGTTGGCTGGCGGTCTCGCCTCCGTGCTGCTGATCCCGGAAATCGCTGCCCTGCATGCGACTGAATTTTCCGAATTCAACTTTCCGGAAAAGATCAACTGGTACTTTTCCTTCTTCGACGTAATCGCGCGGCATGCGACCGGTGTATCCAGGGAAACCGGTCTGGATCACTGGCCGAATATTTTCTGCTCCAGCGCAGTCTTTTTCCTGATTCCGCTCTATATCGTCAACCGAAAAATCCCTCTGAAGGAAAAGCTCGGCAGACTGGTATTATGCGCCTTTTTCATCGTCAGCTTCTCGGTCAATACCCTGAATTTCATCTGGCACGGTTTCAACTACCCGGATTCGCTTCCGGCACGTCAGTCCTTTTTGTACATCCTGCTCGTGCTGCTGATGTGCTATGAGGCGTTTTCAAAGCTCGACGGCTTTACCATGCGCGAGCTGTTTGTCTCCCTCACCTGCGGGCTCGGTTATCTTTTGCTGGCAGGAAAGCTCGTGGAGGACGACGCCTTTACCCAGGGCACCTTTGTGCTGAGCGCCTGCCTGCTTGCTGCCTACGCGCTGCTGCTCTATGCCTGGAAAAAAGGGAAAGAAAAACAGCCTGCAGACAGCCTCCCGTATCAGCGAGCGATTGCAATCGCCGTGCTGGCGCTGGTCGCTTTTGAATCCACCTACAACATGGCGCTGACGAGCGTTTCCACCACCAGCCGCAGCAGCTATCTGGAAAGCATTCCCGCCTACCGGGAGTTAGTTGCTCGTAATGAAGAAAAAGATTCCGATTTTTACCGCTACGAAAAGCTCAGCCGCGTCACCAAAAATGACGGTGCGCTGGCAGGCTATCCGACAGCGTCGCTGTTTTCTTCCACCTCCAACGCGGCGGTTCAGGACTGGTACGACCGCATGGGCATGAGCGAAAGCAAGGTATTTTACTGCTTTGACGGTCAGACGCCGCTTTCCGCAGCACTTCTAAATGTCCGCTACCTGTTTTCCCGCTCCGATGCAGAGGATTCCAGCCTCTACACGCTGATCGACGAGCAGGACGGCGTTTACCTGTACCAAAACAACTATACGCTGCCTGCGGGATTTATCCTGCAGGATGGACAGGATTTTTCTTCCTCTGATTTTTCTGAAGAGACCTCCGACCCGTTCGAGGTACAGAATCAGATGGCGGCTTCTGTTTCAACCTCCGATCCGCTCTTTGTTCCCATCGAATCAGAGGAATCCGGCAATCAGGCTTTCTTTGATGTATACACGGAGGGGCATTACTACGCTTACTGTAAAAGCTCCAAAATCGATACCGTTTCGATCTCTTCCGCCAGCGTCAACAAAACGTATAAAAAAGTCAAATATGACTATATTCTCGATCTCGGCCGTCACGAAACCGGCGACCATGTAACACTGACCAACGACGGAGATAGCGTGCTGAATGCCGTTGTCGTGCGCCTGGATGAAGTGGTTTTGTCCCGCACACTGCAGACGCTCTCTGAGCAGCCCTTTACGGTAGATTCTTATGATTCCAGCCATGTGACCGGACATGTCGACGTCACCAAAGCCGGTCGGCTGATTTTATCCATCGCAAACGAACCCGGCTGGACGATGAAGGTGGACGGAGAAGCCGCAGACTACGACGTGTATGATGGTGTATTTCTATCCGTTCCGCTGACGGAGGGCAGCCACACGATTGAGCTTTCCTACCGCCCTGCAGGTCTGACTGCCGGCCTGATCGTCAGCCTGATCTGCCTGCTTGTGTTTATCGGAATCGGAGTTGCTCCAAAGCGTTTGGGAAAAAAATCCTGACACCTGACTGATTTTATGCTATAATTTTTAGCTGATGCAGCGTTTCGTACCTGCACCATAAGACGTTTGATTCCTGATTTCCTGAGCTTCTGTCAGAAGCCAACGTCCGCTGCACTTTTTTACAGCTTCCTAAGATTATTGAAATATGCCGCCCTGCGGCAGAAAAGAGGTAATATGGAACACTTAATCATCCCGGAGAATTATTCCTCCGCCCTGAACCTGCACGATACCCAGATCGGTATTAAGACGGTGAAAGACTTTTTCCAGAGTCTTCTGATCCGTCATTTAAACCTTCTGCGTGTCTCTGCTCCGTTATTCGTCGATCCTGCTTCCGGCATGAACGATAACTTAAACGGTTATGAGCGCCCGGTTTCCTTCGGCATTCTCGAGCAGAACGATTACCGCGCAGAGGTTGTACAGTCCCTTGCAAAATGGAAACGCTACGCGCTCAAGGAATACGGATTTTCTCTTGGCGAAGGTCTTTACACGGATATGAACGCCATCCGCCGCGACGAAACGACTGACAACATCCATTCCATTTTCGTCGATCAGTGGGACTGGGAAAAGGTCATCGACAAAAAGGACCGCAACCTGGAAACCTTAAAAGCAACCGTCCGCGACGTTTACAAGGCGCTGCGCAAAACGGAAATGTACATGGCGATCCAGTATGATTACATCGAAGAGATTCTGCCCCGTGAGATTTTCTTCATCACCACCCAGGAGCTTGCAGACATGTTCCCGGACAACACGCCCAAGGAGCGTGAATATTTCATCACCAAAGCAAAGGGCGCTGTCTGCATCATGCAGATCGGCGATAAGCTCGAAAACGGCGAGCCCCACGACGGCCGTGCACCCGACTACGATGACTGGGCATTAAACGCCGACATCCTTGTTTACTATCCTGTTCTGGACATCGCCCTGGAGCTGTCCTCTATGGGTATCCGCGTGGACAAAGAGGCACTGCTGTCCCAGCTGGAAAAAGCCGGCTGCCCCGAGCGCGCAGAGCTTCCGTTCCAGAAAGCAGTCCTCAAGGAAGAGCTGCCCTACACCATCGGCGGCGGTATCGGTCAGTCCCGTATCTGTATGTTCTTCCTGCGCAAGGCGCACATCGGAGAAGTGCAGTGCTCCATCTGGCCAGAGGAAATCCGCAAAGAAGCGGAAGCCCACGGAATCCAGCTGCTGTAAACAATAGAATGCACGCTCTGCGAGCATTCTATTGTCATGAATAAGGATAAGCGGCTGCGCGTTGTCCTGTTATAGAATGCACGCTCCGTGAACCTTTCATTGTCATAAAAGAGCGAGGAAGCTGTATCGTATAGCTTCCTCGCTCTTTTTGGTCAGCACATCACACAAAGGATCTTCTTCTCGTCGCAATGCAGGCGCTGTCACCAGCTAATCTTAACTTCTTCTCTGCTCATCCTTTTTGCCGCGATGCTGCCTTTCCCTGCAGCATCCACAATAAAAACAGGCTTCCTGCTGACAGCACCAAAAACAGCACACACGACGGAACGCTTAAAAATACGCCGCCAAAGGGCAACAGCTCTAACATCACATACACAAACAGGTTCGCAACGCTGTGGAACAGCATCGGCGCTGCAATCGTTCCATACCATTCATACACCAGCGCCAGCAGGCAGCCGATTACGGTCGCATAGACCGCCTGAACCAGATTTCCATGGAACAGACCGAACGCCAGTCCGGAAAGCACCACCGCATACGGCACTTTCAACACCTTGCGCAGCTGTCCATAGACCACGCCGCGGAAAACGATCTCTTCGCCCAGCGGCGCAAGAATGCCGTAGGAAATGATTCCCAGCCACACCGGCGTATCGAACTGCATCTCCGAAACCCTCTGAAAGGTCGGAGAGAACCGATACAATTCTGTCAATGTCAGAACACCGTTCATGCCGATTGCAATTGCCGCCGCCAAAATCACCATCGGAACGATGGACAGTTTATCGATTTCTTTTATCGAATGGAACCGGATCTTTTTGTGCCAGATTCCGTAACAGATTATAAATGCACCGAACGTCGAGAGTGCGCTCGCCACATTCAGCCAGAAATTGTAGGAAGAGCCCTCCAGCTCCTGCAGCCCGATGGCATACACAATCGATACCGCCGTCAAAATTACGCTGCTGATTAGGAGACTGATTACATAATAGGCAAACATCGCCAGTGCGCTGGTTCCAACTGCACTCCAGAACTGCCCGGATTTGGTCTTCATTTTGGCAGCGCTGCCGCGGTAGCGCTCTGAAAGGGAATTTGAGCCGGTCGCCGCGCTGTTTCCTGCCTGCGTGTCTCTTCCTGCCTGCGCGCTGTTTCCTGTCTGCGTGTCTCTTCCTGCCTGCGCGCTATTTCCTGCCTGCGTGCCACTTCCTGCCTGCGCGCTGTTTCCTGCCTGCGTGCCGCCCAGCAGTACGCTTCGCAGTCCTTCCACATCCCGGACAATGATCTCCGCACCGGCATTTTCCAGCTCTCCCGGCTGTGCATACCCATATGACACCGCGATGCAGTGTGCACCGATCGCTTTCGCACCCTCCACATCGAAGCTGCGGTCGCCGATCATCACCATCTTATCCGGATCGCTTTCGCCCCGCGCTGCAAGCTGGGACAGCACCTCTGCAACCACTTCTTCTTTGTGCACTCTTCTTCCGTCCAGCTCGCTTCCGACCACGATGTCGAAATATTCCCGGATTCCGAAATGCACCAGAATATCCTCCACATAAACGGTCGGTTTGCTCGATGCAATCGCCAGCGTCGCCCCGGATGCCTTCAGATCATGTAAAAGCGCTCCCATTCCGGGATACAGCACATTTTCGTATTTGCCGGTTACAGAAAACCGCTCCCGGTACTTCTCAACTGCCTCCTGCGCCTGCTCCGCCGTAAAGTTATAATATTTCATAAAGCTCTCTGCAAGCGGCGGCCCGATAAACGGCTCCAGCCGATCCAGTTCCGGTTCTTCAATTCCAAAGCTTCTGAGCGCATACTGCACACAGCCGCAAATTCCCTGTTTCGGATCGCTGATCGTTCCGTCCAGGTCAAATAAAATACAGGAAAACATAACAGTCTCCTTTCATTTCTCTTCTGTTCTGCAGCCAAACGCCTGCAGCCTGTCTTTATAGTGTACCAGAAAGCACACGAAAAGGTTATGAAATTTTTGTGAAATAGAGATTTTCCGTTTCCTGCGTTCATAAGTTGTAACAAAAATCCGGCAGGAGCCTTCATGATCCGAGATTTCGTTCATTTGATTCAAAATAAACTGCGCCACTATGCCGTTTTTCCCTCTCTGCACAGTCTCTCCCGCTCGTCTGCATTCCAAACGGCCCTGTTTTTGCTCGGCGTCCTCGCCTTTGCCCGCGCGTGCATTTTTCTCGCCCCTCCGTCTGTAACAGCACTGGCGTCTGCCTCTGTAAACGGCACATTTATGCCTATTTGCCGTGTCGAAACCGACCAGAAAAAAGTCGCGCTGACCTTCAACTGCACCTACAGTGCACAAGACCTGCACCAGCTTTTGGAAATTCTGAAAGAAAAAAATGTGCACGCCACCTTTTTCGTTTCCGACACCTGGGCAAAAAACTATCCGAAGCTGCTCTGTACGATTCACAACGCCGGACACGATATCGGCGGTCTGTGGACAACACAGGCATCCCTTTCCATCCGGGAACAGACGCTCACACTGGAAAATCTCACACAGCGAATTGATCGCCTTACCGATTCTGAAACGACGTTGTTTCGTTTTGAAGACGGAAACTATGACAACTCTGCTATCCGGCTCATCCAGGAATCCGGCGGTTATCCGGTGCAGTGGAACATCAATTCCATGGACTGGAAAGACTACGGGGCACAGGACATCCTCCATCGGATTTTAAACAGTCGCCAACTCCAAAACGGCTCTATCCTCCTGTTCCATGCCGGAACCGTTTATACCGCACAGGCGCTTCCCGACCTGATCGACAATCTGGAGGATCAGGGCTATCAGCCAGTTCCCATCTCCGAGCTGATCTGGAAGCACTCCTATTATATGGATGCAGACGGCGTACAGATTCCGAAGACGGAACCGTAAACAATAGAATGCACGCTCTGCGTGCATTCTATTGTTTATTTTCTTCTTTTTTATCTTCTTTTTTTACTTCCAGCATAGATGTACAGTACGGACAGCGGGTTGCCTCTGCCGCAACCTTGCTTCTGCAATAAGGACACATTTTCACAGCAGGTTTTTCCGGCTCCTTCTTTTTGCCAAGACCAGCCAGCGCGTTCATCCCTTTTACCATCAGGAAAATAATCACTGCCATAATGATGAAATTGATCACTGCGGTCAAAAATGCACCATAGCGGATTTCCACATCCCCGACCATCACAGACAAATACGTCAGATCCGTATTGGCAAACAGGCCGATCAGCGGTGAAATCACATCGTTTACCAGCGAATTGATGATCGCCTGAAACGCAGCACCAATGATAACGCCGACTGCCAGATCCATGACATTTCCTCTCAGCGCAAATTCCTTAAATTCCTGCAACAGTTTTTTCATAGTGGTATCCTTTCTTTTGTTATGTTATACTTTGGGACATGAAACGAAGAAATTTATCCCATTTAAAACTTACAATCTTTTTGATCCTGCTCGCTGTCCTGATTTTTGCAGCGGCAGCCCTGATCCTGAAAATCGTAAAAAACGCTTCCACTCAGGTGCTCTCCTGGTCGGAAGCTGTTGAAGCCGTTTCCTCAGAACCTGTCAAAAATGTGCAGTCATCCTTAAGTGTCCCCACGCATATTACCAAAATCGGTGACGATTATTTTCTGGTGGACTGCTATCACAATCAGATTCTGACCTCGAAAACGCCGGATGCTCCACTTACCGACTGGTATGTGATGACCGATCAGATCAACCGCGGGCACACTATTGCAGGAGACGGCACCGTTTATCTTGCAGATGACACCGAAAACAACCGCGTCCTCATCTTTGAAAAACAGGACGGACAGTTTTGCCTTACCCAGCTTTTCAACGAAATCGGCACTCGCCCGCATTACGTCGTCTATGATGAAACAGAAAAACGTTTTTATGTGCTCAGCTCCATGACCGGACAATTGTACGTCTTTTACCGTCCCGATCCGGACAGTCCCTCTGTTGCCCTCGAAAAAATTCTCTCTGTGCCAGAGCTGGATCAGATTTATGTACGCTCCTTTACCATCGACGGCAACGACCTGTATTTTGTTTCCGGCAATCAGTCGATTCTGCGCACCCGCAAAAGAGACCTGAAGATCCTGGAACGGTTCCCGGTTCCTGCCGAAATCTCCGGCATGATCCAGCTGACACACATTCAGGACTGGTTTTACATCACCGTTTCCACCGACCTTACCGGCAATCAGGATTATGCGACGATCCTGCGCGTGCAGGATTTAAACGATCTTTCTTCCGGCAGCTGGGAGGATATTTATGACAACTTTGTCGGAGGCGGAACGCCTTATTATATCTCTTCCTTTGACGGACATTATTATCTGACGGAGCACAGGATTCCCGGACACAGCGTCTGGCAGTTCGATGTCATCGACAACGCACTGACAGACATCCGCGCCCTGTTTTAGAATTTACCGCCGCGTTCCCGCTTTGAAAAAACGCAGCCGCAATAATCCTGACGATACAGGTCGTACTGGCGGCTTAACTCGATGGACCTTAAATAGCCGCCCTTTTTCTTAAAATCCGACGGCAGGCACGCCACATGATATTCCTCCGCCAGTCGGCTGCCGATTTCGTTGAGCTTCTGCGCATTTTTCAGCGGACTGATCGTCAGCGTTGTTGTAAAAAAATCATAGCCGCCCTCTGCCGCCAGCCTCGCCGCTTCCCGCAGCCGCAGCTCGTAGCAGATAAAGCAGCGCTCTCCGCCCTCCGGACAGTCCTCCAGCCCTTTCGTCGCCTCGAAAAATTTTTCCGGCTCGTAAGCGCCCTCCAAAAGTGCGATCTGGTTCAGCATTTCAGACCCTTTCGCCTCTTCATTCAGCGTGCTCACCAGACGTTTTAATTCCTCCACTCGATGCCGGTATTCCTCCAAAAAGCTGATGTTTGGATTGTAATAAAATACCGTCACGTCGAAATACTGTCGCAAATATTCCAGACAGTAGCTGGAGCACGGCGCACAGCAGCTGTGCAAAAACAGCCGCCGGTGATGATCCGGAAGCTTATCGATCAGGTGTTCCAGTTCTTTTTGATAGTTAATTTTGTTCATTTCTCCTCTTATTCACATGCAAAAAAATTTTATATTTTAACCATTTTCTTCTGCATCGGAATCTTCTGATTTACTTTTCCTCGTTTTTCCTGCCGAACTTTTTTACATACTCCTGCGCTTCTGCCAGAGAAATGTTCAGCTTTTTCTGTAATCTTGCAAGAATCTCTTCTTCTGAAATCCCAAATTCATATCCAGTCTCAATAATTCCTTTTGCTTCTCCTTCTGCTATCCCCTCACGCCTCGTCTCTTCAAACACGGTGCACATATCAGCACCTCCTTTCCTGGCAATTTTATTATAATCTATTTTACAGTTTGCCGCGCCCGCAGCAGTCATAATCACTGTCTTTTCCACTCGATGCTCTCTGGCGTAGTTTATCGCCCGATCTCTTGTTTCCTGAAGCTTTCCATTCCGATCCAACAGAATACCGAGCAGATTAAACAGATCCCGGTTGTTGATATTATGCAGCTTCAGATCATTTTTTCTCGCTTCCACGAGGTGCATCCGGTAATCATTGACAAATGGCTTCATTTCCTCTGAAATATGCAGCATCCCATGCAGAGACACCGCACCGTCCCACGGCTTTTCCCCATAATAAACAACAACTGTTATAACAGGAACCAGCCGATCATCCTTTTTCATTTTTGACAGATATTCCTCTTCTGTCAAGCTCTTTGCTGTTTTATACTTTGCCGCATTGTCCACATATTGCTTCTGATAAGCTGCATAATCATACCCCATTACCCGCATGGGCATCGCATAATGAATATGCTCCTGTCCTTCCATTCCCAGTATAACAAATTCCACGCCATATACGGTAGACTTTTTTCGAATTTTGACCGTATCTCTCGACGCTCCGATGCTTTCCGCATATTCTTTATGCTCCAAAACGGAGGATTCTTCCGTATCCAAATCCTCCAGTTCTTTCGGTTTGATGACCTGCTTTCCATCAAACAGCACTGCGTTGAAAAAATCAGCAAACTGTTCCTTATTGCGCCAATAATTCTTTACGATAATATCCGGTTTTAATGCCGGCTTTTCTTTTCCCATACAGTGTCCCCTTTATCAACAATAGAATGCACGCTCTGCGAGCATTCTATTGTCATGAATAAAATTCTCCCACAAAATCGCATTGTTCCATAATAGTCCTATCTTCGTACTACCTTAAAAGGTACTACCCCATAACCACGAAGACCCCACAGAAGAGATTTCTCCCTTCTGTGAGGTCTTCGAAATTATTCATGACAATAGAATGCTCGCAGAGCGTGCATTCTATTGTTGTTTACAGCCTTTTACTTAAAGTATGCCACACCGGACTCGAAGATCTTCAGATCCTGTTCGCCGTAGATATTCTGTGCAACGCTTCTGTCACGGCGCTCGGAGTGCGCCATTTTGCCCAGGATACGTCCATCCGGAGAGGTGATGCCTTCGATCGCGCTGTAGGATCCATTGATATTCCATTCTTCATCCATGGAAATCCTTCCTTCCGGATCGGAATACTGGGTTGCTACCTGTCCGTTTGCAAACAGCTTATCAATCCACTCCTTCGGAGCTACGAAACGTCCCTCACCGTGGGATGCCGGATTGACATATACTTTTCCAAGCTCAGCGCCCTGCAGCCAGGGAGACTTATTGGAAACCACCTTTGTGTATACCATCTTGGAGATGTGGCGGTTGATCGTATTAAAGGTCAGGGTCGGAGAATCGTCCTTCTGTCCGACGATTTCGCCGTAAGGAACCAGACCGAGCTTAATTAACGCCTGGAATCCATTACAGATACCAAGGCATAAGCCATCTCTTTCCTTCAGAAGCTTCATAACCTCTTCTTTGATCTTCTCGTTCTGGAATGCAGTTGCGAAGAACTTTGCGGAGCCATCCGGCTCGTCGCCTGCGGAGAAGCCGCCGGGGAACATGATGATCTGAGCCTGGCTGATCTCTTTTGCAAACGCATCGACGGAAGAACGGATGTCCTCTGCGCTCAGGTTTCTGAATACATGGGTTACAACCTGTGCACCTGCGCGTTCAAATGCTTTTGTGCTGTCGTATTCACAGTTCGTTCCGGGGAATACCGGGATGAATACGGTAGGCTTCGCTACTTTATTCTTGCATACATAAATGTGATTCGTCTCATACAGGCCTGTTTCTACTGCGTCCGTGTCCTTGACTGCCTTTGTAGGGAATACCTTTTCCAGAGGCTTCTTCCACGCATCCAGCGCCTCTTTTTCGGAAAGGGTCATGTTTCCATAGGTAAATACCGGATCTGCCGTTACCGTGCCGAGCAGCGTATAAGCAACATCCATATCCGCCAGACGGTCTGCCGGAACTTCTGCCACCAGATCGCCAAGGCCGTTTGTAAACAGCTCCTCTGCAGAAACCGTTTCCTCAATTGCAACGCCAAGTCCGTTACCGAATGCCATGCGGGACAGGGCTGCTGCCACACCATAGCTGTCCAGTGCATATGCGGAAACGATCACGCCCTTGCCCATCAGCTCGGTAATCTTTGCATACAGTGCCATTACCTGCTCATAATCCGGCAGATCGTAAGCATCCTTCTGAATGGAGAAACGGACCAGACGGTTTCCAGCCTGTTTTAATTCCGGGCTGATAACATCTTTTTCCTTTGCAACATCCACAGCGAAAGAAACCAGCGTCGGAGGTACGTCAATATCGTTAAAGGTTCCGGACATGGAATCCTTACCGCCGATGGACGGAAGTCCGAATCCCATCTGCGCGTCATAAGCGCCCAGCAGCGCTGCAAAAGGCTGGCTCCAACGTTCAGGATCCTGGGTCATACGGCGGAAATATTCCTGGAAGGTAAAGCGGATTCCGGAGAAATCGCCGCCTGCCGCTACGATTCTTGCCATGGATTCCACAACCGCGTAAATTGCGCCGTGGTAAGGGCTCCAGGAGGACAGATACGGATCAAAGCCGTATGCCATCATCGTTACCGTATCGGTCTTTCCTTTCAGGACCGGAAGCTTGGCAACCATCGCCTGGGTCTCGGTCAGCTGATACTTACCGCCGTAAGGCATCAGCACGCTGCCTGCGCCGATGGAGGAGTCGAACATTTCCACAAGACCCTTCTGGGAGCAGACATTTAAATCCGACAGCAGCGCTTTCCATGCCTTTTTCAGATCGCCGGCTTTTACGGCTTCCTTTACAGCAGGAACTGCATACTGCTCAAAATAGTTATCTTCTTTCGACGGAACATCTACAAAAACATCGGTTTCCTGGTGTGCTCCGTTGGTATCCAGAAATGCTCTGGACAGGTTTACAATGCTCTTGCCGCGCCAGTTTAAAACCAGACGGGGTTCTTTGGTTACAACCGCAACCGGAACTGCCTCCAGGTTCTCTTCTGCCGCATAGCCTAAGAAGGTATCAACGTCTTTCGGAGAAACAACGACTGCCATTCTCTCCTGAGATTCGGAGATTGCAAGCTCTGTGCCATCCAGACCGGCATATTTCTTGGGAACCTTATCCAAATCAACGGTCAGACCATCTGCCAGCTCGCCGATGGCAACAGAAACGCCGCCTGCGCCGAAGTCGTTACACTTTTTAATCAGACGGGAAACTTCTTCTCTGCGGAACAGTCTCTGAATCTTTCTTTCGGTCGGAGCGTTACCCTTCTGCACCTCAGCACCGCAGGTTTCGATACTCTTTTCCGTATGCACCTTGGAGGAACCGGTTGCGCCGCCGCAGCCATCGCGTCCGGTACGTCCGCCCAGCAGGATGATGATATCGCCCGGATCGGAATTTTCACGGATGACGTTGCGTCTCGGAGCCGCACCCATAACCGCGCCGATCTCCATACGCTTTGCAACATAATCGGGATGATAAATTTCTTTTACATAACCGGTCGCAAGGCCGATCTGGTTGCCGTAGGAAGAGTAACCGGATGCTGCGCCGCGCACCAGCTTTTTCTGGGAAAGCTTTCCCTTTAAGGTGTCCGCAACCGGAACGGTAGGATCCGCTGCACCAGTCACGCGCATTGCCTGATATACATAACCTCTGCCGGAAAGCGGGTCGCGGATTGCACCGCCAAGACAGGTTGCCGCACCGCCGAAGGGTTCGATTTCGGTCGGGTGGTTGTGGGTTTCATTTTTGAAAAATACGAGCCATTCCTCGGTGACAGGACCATCGCCGTAGTCCATTTCAACGGGAACAATAACGGAACAGGCGTTGATTTCATCGGACTGCTCCATATCCTCCAGCTTGCCCTCTTTTTTGAGCTTACGCATCGCCATCAGTGCAAGATCCATCAGGCAGACAAACTTATCCGGACGGTCTTTAAAGATCTCTGCACGGGCATCCAGATAACTCTGGTAGGTTTTTTCCATCGGTTCCCGGTAAAAACCATCTCCGAATGCGACATTTTTCAGTTCAGTGGAAAACGTCGTATGACGGCAGTGGTCAGACCAGTAGGTATCCAGCACACGGATCTCCGTCATGGAAGGGTCTCTCTTTTCCTCGCCTGCAAAATACTTCTGGATATGCTTGAAATCCTGCAGGGTCATCGCAAGACCAAGAGAATCGTACAGCTGTTTTAATCCGTCTGTATCCAGCGTAGTAAAGCCGTCTAAAATCCTGACATCTGCGGGCTCTGCAAACTCGGTTACGAGCGTCTTTGGCTTTTCCATACCGGTCTCTCTGGAATCCACCGGGTTAATGCAGTAAGCCTTGATCTTGTCAAATTCTTCGTCTGTCAAATCGCCTGTAATCAAATAAGTAACTGCGGTACGGATAATCGGCTGCTCCTCCGCTTTTAAAAACTGAACGCACTGTACGGCAGAATCTGCACGCTGGTCAAACTGTCCCGGCAGATATTCAACGCTGAATACGCGTCCGTTTGCAGGGATTTCGATCGTCTCGCGATACAGAATATCCACGGGCGGCTCGGAAAAAACAGTACGGCATGCCTGTTCAAAAACCTCATCACTGATATTTTCCACATCATAACGAATGAACATCCGGACATCTTCGATCCCTGACATATTCAGATAACCGATCAGATCCTCCTTCAGTTCCTGTGCCTTAACCGCGTAACCGGTCTTCTTTTCCACATAGATCCGTCTTACGTTTTCCATTTGTCCTCCTTTTGCCGCACAGGCGGCATTTTACGTTTCCAGCTCAGTCTTACCAATTCTATCACAAAATTTCTTTTCATGGTAGCAAAAGTGTCGATTCTGCTCAAGTATCGTCGGCATTACTATTTTCGGACAGAATTTTTGTTTTCGTGTGTGCATTTTTTTCATGCAGCGGCCGCGGCAGATCCCAACAGTAATGTGTCGCAAGCACCCGGATCACGATCACCACCGCAGTTCCTGCTGCCAGCGCCAGATACAGATGGGTATGGATCAAAAGCACACACACCAGTGCACCCGCAAAAGCCGCCATCGCATAAATATGCTTATACAGGATAAACGGCATCGTATCCGCTAAAATATCCCGGATCAGACCGCCGCCGATACCTGTCATCATGCCCAAAAATACTAAAAAGAAGATCCCGTGATAGCCCTCGCCGTGTGCGGTATATACGCCGAGGACAGTAAAAATCCCAAGTCCAACCGCATCACAGTAATTCATAATCTGCTCATAAATCGTCAGATAACGGCTCGTCATGATCTCCTGCTTTCCATAGACAAGTAAAAATAAAAGAGCGGAGGTTCCCAGCGCCACCAGCGCATAAACCGGATCCCGGAATGCTCCCGGCGGCGTCCGCCCCAGGATGATATCCCGGACAATGCCGCCTCCGACTGCAACACACAGTCCCAGCACCAGTACCCCGAACAGATCCAGATTTTTGCGGATACCCAGCATTGCCCCGGACGATGCAAAAGCGATCGTCCCGATGATCTCCGCCGTAAAAATAATCGGATTTTCCATGATCTCCTGTCCCCAGTTCCTTTTTGTTAATACAATAGAATGCACGCTCTGCAAGATTCTATTGTCATGAACAATAGAATGCATGCTCTGCGAGTATTCTATTGTCATGAATTATGGCAGGCCGTATTCAGCCGAATGGGCGTATTCTGCTGCTTTATGGTATCCTACGCCGCACTGCAGACGGAGCCACCCCATATTTTTTCTTGAACAGCTTGCTGAAATGATAGGCATCCTCATAGCCGACCTGCGCCGCGATTTCCTGAATGCTCATTTCCAGATTCTGCGTCAGCAGGTTATAGGCCCTGGTCAGACGAATATCAATCAGATAATGAATCGGTGTGTTTCCGGTTTCCGCCTTGAAAATCCTGGACACATAAAAGGTGCTCAGATACATATTGCCGGCGATCCGGTCAAGAGAGATTTTCTCTGCATAATGATCTTCAAAGTAATCCGTGATCTTCTCCACGAGATATTTCCGGTTCGCGGATTCAAAGGAGCATCCACCTGCCTTCTGCGGCTTACCGGTCTCTTCTTCTTCCCGCAGCAGCAAAAGAAGCATTTGCATGGCATACGTCTTCATCATATAATAGCGCCCGATCCGGCAAAGCTCCTGCTCTGCCTCCATTGCCATGCAGAGCTTGGAAAGCTTACGCTGCAGCTCTCCCTCCGTACGAAATACCGGGCAATTCCCCAGTAGTGGAAAGTGGTTGCGCCCAAGCCCCGCCAGATTTAAATCTGTCAGCCCCACGTAAAATTCCGCAACCGGCGTTTTATGTTCTCCTGCCAGACTTTGATGATAGACTCCTTCATTGATGACCAGCAGGTCACCCTCTTTTACTTCATATATAGTATCGCCAATTCTGTGCTTTCCTGTCCCGGATTGGATATAACACAGCTCCAGATGCTCATGGCAGTGATAGTTCGGCTCATCCTCCACACGTGTTCCCTTCCACATAAACAAGAAGGTCGGATTTAACTCCTCCTGAAATACCGTGTTTTCCCGTTCCATATCCACCAGCTTCCTTCCCGGATGCCTGAAATTTATCTTTTATTTTCCTGCAACATCCCACAAAAACATTTAACGTAACTGTTCAGTTTCCCCGCAGTTACCATTTAACAACATTTTACATGAAACCTGCAAGATTGTACATTCCAAATAAAATATTTTGCGATACACTTTTTTTATCCATGATCTATCAAAGCCCATGGATACTTTTTTAAGGGAGGAAAAAAGGAAATATGACACCAATGAAATGGTTCTGGGGATTTCTCAGAAAGTACCGCTTCAAGCTTCTGGGCGGCCTGATCCTGACGACTTTCATTTCCGTTCTCGCCATCGTAAACCCTTACGTTTCCGGTATGATCGTAGATGATGTCATTCAGGGCGGTCAGTATGACCTGCTTTGGAAGCTTGTTCTCATCCTGCTTTTCGTTACGCTGGTCCGCGGTGCCCTGCGTTTCTTTTATCAGGTTATTTTCGAGGTATGCTCGCAGGGCGTGCTCTACGACATGCGGGACGTTGTTTACCGCCGCCTTCTGACAGAGGACTTCGCCTTTTACAGCAAGAAAAAAACAGGCGACCTGATGAGCCGTCAAACCGGCGATATGGAAGCAATCCGCCACTTCGTTGCTTACATTATCTATCAGGTTTACGAAAATATCCTGCTGTTCTGCTTTGCGCTCTTCATGATCTTTACGGTAAATGTGAAGCTGGCGCTCTGCATGCTGATCGTTCTGCCCTTTACAGCCATCACCACAGCAAAACAGTCCAAAGAGGTTCGACCGACATTCCAGCGCATCCGCGACTGCTTTTCTTCCCTGAATGCCTTCGTTCAGGAAAATGTCAGCGGCAACCGTGTCGTAAAAGCCTTTGCCAAGGAAGACTTTGAAATTGAAAAATTTAATAAGGAAAACGATGCCTACATGGACGCACAGTTGAACTCCTCAAAGGTCTGGATGAAATACCTTCCGATCTTCGAAGTTCTGGCATATGTCTTAAACGTTGTCCTGATGCTCTACGGCGGCTGGATGGTAATTACCGGAGAAATGACAATCGGTAACCTCGTAACCGTCAACGGTTATCTGTGGATGTTAAACGCTCCGCTGCGTATGGCAGGCTGGTGGGTCAATGATACCCACCGTTTTATCACCTCCGTAGAAAAAATTTACACAACCTATGTGGAAGAGCCTCTTGTAAAAATGCCTCCTGTGCCGGTTTCCCGCAAACATATGGAAGGAAATGTTGAATTTAAAGATGTTTCCTATACGGCAGATGATGAGGATATCGTAAAGGATATCAGCTTTTCTGTGAAAAAAGGACAGACAGTCGGCATTCTCGGTTCCACCGGTGCCGGCAAATCCACCATCATGAACCTGCTGTGCCGTTTTGTCGACGCGACCTCCGGCGAGGTTCTGGTAGATGGTGTAAACGTCAAGGACTGGAACCTTTACGATCTGCGTGACAACATCGGCATGGCAATGCAGGATATCTTTCTTTTTTCTGATACAATTGAAGGGAATATCGCATACGGTCGTCCGAACTGTACATTTGAGGAAATTCACGAAGCTGCTGTCATGGCAGATGCCAACCATTTCATCAAGGCTATGCCCGAAGGCTATGATACCATCGTCGGCGAGCGCGGTGTCGGACTCTCCGGCGGTCAGAAGCAGCGTATTTCCCTTGCACGCGCCCTGTTAAAGAAACCGTCCATCCTGATTCTGGACGATACTACTTCCGCCGTTGATATGGAAACAGAAAGCTATATCCAGCAGCAGCTCGGCAAGTTAAACGGCCAGTGCACGATCTTCGTCATCGCCTACCGTATTTCTTCCATTAAAGACGCTGATCAGATCCTGGTTATGGATAACGGCCGGATTATCGAACACGGAACGCATCAGGAGCTGCTTGCAAATGACGGCTACTATGCAAGCGCGTTCCATCATCAGTACGGCGAGCTTCCTTCCAGAGAAGAACAGGAAGAATACCGTCAGGTTACAGCCAACGAAAGGAAGTGAGAACTCATGGCACGAAATAAATATGATGTGGACGAAGTCCTGGAAGATAAATTTGACCTCAATCAGTTAAAACGTCTGCTCGCTTATCTGATTCCTTACCGGAAACGGTTTGTCAGTGTCGGCTTCATGATGCTCTCCGCTTCCGCTTTTACCATGCTGATTCCGCAATTTTTTCAGAAGGTCATGGACGTCTGCATCCCGAACAAGGACATGAAGGGAATCGCATTTTACAGCTTTTTGACACTGCTTGCCGCATTTTACAGTGCCTTCAGCCTTCGCTACAAGATCAAATACACCAACCAGATCGGACAGCAGATCATTCACGACATGCGCTATGACATCTTTGAGCATCTGCAGGAGCTTCCGTTCTCCTACTATGATGACCGCCCCCACGGTAAAATTCAGGTACGTGTTGTAAACTATGTCAACAGCATCAGCGACCTGCTTTCCAACGGTATCTTAAATACCATCACGGACCTGTGCAACCTGGTGTTTATCATCGTTTTCATGCTGATCTTAAATGTCCGGCTGACGCTTGTATGTCTCTGCGGTCTTCCGATCCTCGCGATCGTTATCGTTGTCATCAAGAAAAAACAGCGTACCGCATGGCAGGTTCAAAGCAATAAGCAGTCCAACTTAAACGCGTACATTGCTGAAAGTATCAACGGGATCCGTGTTACCCAATCCTTCGTCCGGGAAGACGTGAACAGCGGTATTTTCAACAACTTAAGCGGCAGCTACCGGAAATCCTGGATGCGCGCCGTTATGTTCAACTTTACGATGGGTCCCAGCATCGATATCATTTCAATAATTACAACTGCAGCGATCTATGTGCTCGGTGTCAGCTGGATGATCAACGGCGAAACCGGCATTACCGTCGGTGTGCTGGTCGCTTTTACTGCTTATATCGGACGTTTCTGGGCACCGATCAACACGCTGGCTGGCTTTTATAACTCTCTGCTGACCGCGATCTCCTATCTGGAGCGTATTTTTGAAACTATCGACGAGCCGGTTGTGGTCAAAGACCGGGAGGATGCGGTTGAAATGCCTCCGATCCACGGAGATGTTACCTTCGACCACGTTACCTTCAGCTATGAGCCTGGCGTTCCGATCTTAAAGGATGTTTCCTTCCACGCAAACCAGGGGCAGTCCTTTGCAGTGGTAGGCCCCACCGGTGCCGGCAAAACAACCCTGGTGAATCTGTTGAGCCGCTTCTATAACGTAGATTCCGGGCGGATTTTAATCGATGGCGTCGATATCGCAGGCGTTACCATCCGTTCTCTCCGCAAACAGATGGGTGTCATGATGCAGGACAGTTTCATTTTCTCCGGCACAATCATGGATAACATCCGCTACGGCAACTTCAGCGCTACAGATGAAGAGGTCATCCGGGCTGCAAAAACGGTTTGCGCCCATGACTTCATCATGGAAATGGAAAACGGTTATCAGACACAGGTAAATGAACGGGGAAGCCGTCTGTCCGCCGGACAGCGCCAGCTGATCTCCTTTGCCCGCGCACTTCTGGCTGACCCGAAGATCCTGATCCTGGATGAGGCAACCTCCAGTATCGATACCGAAACAGAGATCATCCTGCAGAAGGGCTTAAATGAACTGCTGAAGGGACGTACCTCCTTCATCATCGCACATCGTCTTTCCACAATTAAAAATTCTTCCTGCATCATGTATGTGGACAAGGGAACGATCCTGGAAAAAGGCACACATGATGAGCTGATGGCCCAAAAAGGAGAATATTACAAGCTCTATATGTCCCAGTATGCATCGCTGATGTGAGTGAAGAGTGCTGGTCGCTAAATTTCTTTTTATTCATGACAATAGAATGCTCGCAGAGCGTGCATTCTATTGTTTGATATACGGCATTTCCGTCATGCGCAGGTTCGTGCATCCGTAGGGCTGCAGCAGCACGTCTTTCGCTTCGCTGAGCGCCTTGCGCTTAGTCGGGGAAATAGCGCAAATGCCGCCTTTTTCTTCCCACGGAACCGGAACCATCTTCGCTTTGATCCTGATAGGTGGGTTCTCAATAGAAAACGGAGTGTCTGTGACAGGCTCGAACATCACTTCAAACGCTTCACTGTAAAAGCCATAATTCCACTCAGAATCCGGGAACATCTCATAATCGCAGTACGGGAACCTGCGCTCTACGCCGTCCCGCACATATTCGATACGGTTCACCTTTGCCTTTACCGGCAGGGAGAACAGGAGCGGTCCCCGAACCAGCACCTTTGCGTCGTAAGGGCGGTCCTGTAAAACAGTTTCAAAGGTCAGCTCCACCGTAACGCATGTTACACCGTCAACCAGAATGTTCTGCTCGAAATAAGTGCCGGGGCAGGCTTTTTTGCCGTTGACTGTTGCTTTCTTTGCAAAGCCGGGAATACGGATCTGCAGACAGATTTCGGCAGGCTTCTCCGAGCTCAGTTCAATCACTGCATTGTCACGGAACGGGTACATAGAAACAATATGTACCTGAACAGTTCCGTTGGGTGTTTCCACCTGTGCACAGCAGGGCACAAGGCTCTGTACAACCGGACCGCGTTCATTTTTCATCACTGCGGAAATTGCAAATTTCGGCCATGCCTGATTGAAGTTTGCGGTACAGCAGCCAAAGTGAGGCTCCAGCCCGAACATGTTCGCTTCGTTATTATTGGAATTATACGGATTCTCTGCATCCGGGATTCGCGCTGCCGAAATCTGGTTTGTCATCTGAAGGTACTGATGCGCCCACATATCCGGCGTCGTCGTTGCAGGCATGGAATTGAATGCCTCACGCTCCAGTAAATCCCCCCAGAAGGGATTTCCTCCAATAGAAAGCAGGGTTTCACAGGAATACATCATCTCCGCAACGCTGCAGCACTCGCTGCCCTGGATCGGCGCATCACCGGACAGGCACTCGTCACCGGTAAAATGTCCGGTCGCCATACTGTTGTATTTCATCACCTTTTGATACATGGAAAGAGCGAACTCATCCGGATCTTCCTCTGTCAGACAGGACATCAGTGCACGGCACTTAAATGCCATGGCGGTATTTACCACATGGTTTGTCTGCGTCCAGTATTTCTTCGAAGCAGGCTTTTGGAAATCAAAATAGGTATAAAGCTTTTCGTAATCGATACCATCTGCATCCAGCAGCTCCATCAGCTGCAGAAGCCAGGGCTCCGGTCTGCGCTCATACATCCACAGTATCGGGATCAGACATTCATACCAGCGTGCTGCCGACCAGTTAAACAGCGTATTTCTTGCAATATGAGGAAGAAGCTGCTTTAACGCGCGGTATACCGCTTCCTCAATCCTTTCATCCCCACTGCAGTCCTGATACAGCACCAGAACCTTACAGATCAAAAATGCCGCCCAGAGGTCGTAGCGGTCGCGCTCTTCCGGCTCACAGGGGCAGATCCACCCGTCTTCCTTCTGGGCTGCCAGAATCGCATCGATATATCTTTTTGCACGCTTTTTCAGATCTTCATCGTCCAGCAGATATGCCAGCGGGATAAAACCGTCCAGCCAGTACGGTACGCGCTCCCAGCCTTCCTTGTCTCCGCCGATCCATTTACTCTCCCGTATATCCGGCCATACCAGATCCAGATGTCCGCTCAGCCCCTCCGCCTGAATTTCCAGCTGCCGCAAAAGCCAGCCCTCCGGTTTGATCTGCTGCGCAGTAAGCGCACGATATTTTGCACCTCTCATTTTCTTTTCCTCCCTTTGTATTCTTTTCTTTTTCCTCCGTTATGCTATACTGTCAGTAGAATTCTACCCCTAACTAGCATGCTCCGTTTTTGCATTTTCGAATTGGCAGGCTGCCTGCGCAATCTTTCGCTTCGGAGGATTTCCTTGATGAATACGGATTACATTTTTCTAAATCCTGCTCCCATGCCTTATCTGACTGACTGCGACTATAAAAAATTTGAACCGAACGAATATCACATCTCCCGGATCGTAAACTTTTTTGTTCTGATTTTTATGCTCCGGGGCAGTCTGCATTTTATCGAAGACGACGTTTCAGTCAGTGTCCAGGAAGGCGAGTGGTATATTCAACGTAAAAATCTGCTGCAGAGTGCAGATCGTCCCAGCCCCGGCGCAGAGTATTATTACTTCCATTTCAAGGCGGATTATACGCAGGATCTGCTCCATCGAATCAAGCTGCCGATCCGCGGAACCTTTTCTGCACCGCTGTTACTTCCGTCTCTGAAAAAGCTCTGCAGTCTGTTTCATCAGGCGCCGCAAAACCCGTTTGATATCCAGAGCGAATTTCTGCGCCTTTCCAACGCGCTGTATGAACAAGAACACGCTTATACGTCCCTGACATCCTCAGTCATGCATTTTCTGACCGAACATGCAGCGGAATCTATCACCGCGCAGACGCTGACGGAGCAGTTCCATTATTCTGCGGCCTACATCAACCGACGGCTGAAAGCGGAGATCGGAATCACGGCACATACCTATCTGACAATCACCCGGCTGCAAAAAGCCTCCCGCTTGTTGGTGCTCACGGAGCGCCCGATCCAGGAAATTGCACAGGACTGCGGATACAGCGACCCATCCCTGTTTTACAAGGCATTTACCCAGTATAACGGTCAAAATCCGTCCCAGTATCGGAAAGAACATCGCTTCCGCAATTAAAATGCAGCTGCAGGATTTATGTTTTATTATATAAGATTCCTCTTCATTTCCAAAGTTCAAAATCAGCCTTATACATTGCAAAATTGAAACATGCACAACAATAGTGTTCCTAAAAACAAAAACAGACGGACTGCATCGCTACATTTCTATAGCTGTGCAATTCGCCTGCTTTCCATTTTGTCTATAAAAAACGATACCGCTCTTTATTCGTAACTCTGTCCGCCCATTTCTGTGCCGCAGCTACTGCAGTCCGCTTACTCCTGTGCCGCTGCCGCGCTGTCCAGATCCTTCTGTGCAAGCTCCAGATCCCTGCGGATGGAGAGATGCTGAGGACAGACTTTTTCACACTTGCCGCACTTCACGCAGCATTTCGCCTTTTCTTCGTCCTTCAAATCCTTTTCCCATGCATTTTTTACATGGTCGTAGGTTCCGTAAATGTGGTATTTGTTCCACAGTGCGAAGTTCTGCGGAATGTTTACGCCAGCCGGGCACGGCATACAATACCGACAGCCGGTACAGCCATTCTGTACTCTGCTCTGCAGATCTGATACGATTTCAGAAATCATCTTTTCTTCTGCTTCATCCAGCGGCTTAAAGTTCGAGAAGGTCTTCAGGTTATCCTCAACCTGCTCTTCATTCGACATACCGCTCAGGATCACCTTTGCATTGGAATGGCTGCCAACCCAGCGAAATGCCCAGGATGCGATGCTGGCATCTTTATCCATCGCTTTGAACTTTGCATTGATATCATCAGAGAAGTTTGCAAGGCTGCCGCCCTTTACAGGCTCCATGATCACCAGCGGAATTCCAAGCTCTTCTGCCAAAGCGTAGCCTTTATCCCCTGCCTGCTCCTCGGTGTCCATGTAGTTATACTGAATCTGGCAGAAATCCCAGTCACGGCCGCGCAGCACTTCTTCAAATGCCTCGTAGGTATCGTGGAAGGAAAAGCCCAGATAACGGATTTTGCCCTCTGCCTTTAACTGCTCGCAGAACTCCACAATTCCGAGTTCTTTCACTTTATCCCATCTCTCTTTGCTCATTGCGTGCATCAGATAAAAATCGATATGATCTGTGCGCAGGCGCTCCAGCTGTTCTGCAAAAATGCGTTTTGCATCGTCTACACTCTCAATTGCCCAGACAGGCAGCTTTGTTGCCAGATAATAGGAATTGCGGTCATATTTCTGCAGCACTTTACCAACAAACGGTTCGCTGTCGCCATTATGGTACGGATACGCGGTGTCGATGTAATTGACACCTGCTGCGATGGCACGATCCAAAAGCTTCTCTGCTCTCGGCTCATCAATTTTGCCGTCCGGTGTGGCCGGAAAACGCATACAGCCAAAGCCAAGCAGTGATGTTTCGATTCCGAGCTTTCCAAATTTTCTTTTTTCCATGTCTGTTCTCCTTTTCGCTATGAAATGATTGGACTGTCCGTATTCTTCGGCTCTGACATATCTTTTTCCATCTTCTCCGGTTCTTTTAATTTGCCGATCTCATTATGACTCTCGAAGCTCTTTTCGATCTCCTGCAGCTGGTTTGCGTAGCCTAACAGCTCTGTTGTCAGCTCCTCCTTATCCGCCCGTTCTTTTTTATAAGAAATGCGGTGTTCCATACTTGCCCAGAAATCCATCGATAATGTCCGCAGCTGTACTTCTACCGGAAAATATTCCATCCCATCCATGCAATAGACCGGAACGCCGACAATCAGATGATAGCTGCGATATCCATTTGGTTTCGGCGCTTTGATGTAGTCCTGTTCGCGGATCACGATCAGGTCAGCCTGCCGCTTTAAGCTTTTGGCAAGGTTATAAATATCGTCCACAAAGTAACAAATAATACGGACACCGGCGATATCCTGCAGATAGTCCTTAGCGTTGTCTACGGTCGGTTCTTTTCCGCGCCGGATCAACTTTTCTTCCAGACTCTTTTTCTTCTTGATCCGGTTCTGGATGTAATGAATCGGACGGCTGTCTGACTTACCGTAAAGGTTGTGGTTAAGCACATCCAGCCGGGTCAGGAGCATCTGCATCGCATCCGCATAAGGCCTCACAAAATTGTAGTATTCTTCGTCGTTCATAAAACTCCTCATTTCTGAGTGATCTGTTTTTCTGCGTTTCACAATCATCAGTATACAACAATTTTGTCAAAAAATCATGGATTTTAGAAAAGTATTTGTTAAATTTTTATAACATCAGGCGCATCTGATACCAAACGACATTTCCGTGTACCGATTTCGAAACACCCTCGTTGACAAAGCCAAAGTCCTCATAATAATGGAGCAGTTTGTCCTTACAGGTCAGGACAAGCCCTTTGCGCCCTTCTTTTTTTGCCTGCTCAATGGCACAGCGAATCAACTGACCCGCGTAGCCTTTTTTGCGGCATTCGGGAATCGTATTGACGCCAAAAATCATCTGCCACGCACCGTTTTCGTCGTGCAGCGCTGCATTTTCATACATTTCATCCGCCAGATCCGGCGTATCCGTCACCATACCGTCCACAAAGGACACCAGCTTTCCGTTTTTAAACAGCAGCCAGAAATGATTGCCATATGCCGCGATCCGCTCTGCAAATTCTTCCTTCGAAGCCGCCTCTGCCGCCGGGAAGCATTCCGCCTCCACCGCCGCAACACAGTCCAAATCAGATGACGTCGCTGTCCTGATATTCTGATTTGTTTCCATAAAAATCTCCATTCCGCAGGCGCTTTGCGCCGAAGGAATCGCGAGGCGAACGTCCAGTTCG